>JAEEGI010000745.1_pt1 | contig 88629 bp, 76 predicted proteins | sample 8958751 | NCBI WGS metagenome assembly JAEEGI01 (sample SAMN16246545, study PRJNA631951) | gut metagenome | biome: gut microbiome; feature: rumen; material: KS-attached | host: Bos | place: Iran: Karaj | collected 2018-10 | reverse complement strand
AAGGCTTTGGGAGGATATTTTGAGTGTTGTCCTCGACCAAGATTCTTTAAGGTCAAAATTTTTGACCTTAAAGATTGTGTCTCTTCGGTTGACAGTTCCCAAATATATCCTTGCGGAAATTTCTCGGGATTGTTCCTCACCGCTTGGTTGATTTCCTTTGTCTGTACACCGTACAGTTCCGCCACATCGGAGTCCAAAATCACCTGCTGGTCTCTGAGGGTGATAATCTTGTTTTCAACTTCTATAATGTTCGTCATAACACTTTATTTTGATGATTGAATAATGATATTTCCGTCTGCAAATATACAACGAAAACGAACTTTTGTCAAGGGTTTTGTGAAATTTTTTCGTCCTTGACAATCAATAAGTTGAAAAATAATTTTAACTATTCAATCTTGATTAGTTAATTTTTCAGGTCGGATTTCGCAGGATTTCGGGGAGAGATGGCGAGGACAATATCTTCGCGAATCGCAGGGATCACGAGAAAATATCTCATACGACACGTGGGTGATACGCCGCTGAGCACTAAAAGTAATACAGGATCAGTCGATACCGACAATCCACAGGACGACCGTTTTTCGTGGCAGGATTCCAACGGGGCATCTCATTGACAATGCGGAGCGCCTGCTCGTCCAAGGCGGGGAACAGAGGGAAAGTCAGTTCCGGTTTGCTGACCTGACCGAAAGCGTCGATATCGAATTCCACCACAACCGATCCCACGACATCGTTTTGGCCAACCACAGAGTAATCCATACGGTCATAAAGGTACTTGAAAAAGGCAGCAGACCCACCGGGAAAGGAGGGTGCCATGTCCACTGCATCAATAGGATGCGACGTGAACACGGACTTCTGCGCCATCGTGTGGAGGGGCTTTGGTTGAATCAGCTCCACAATCACGCACTCCCGAAGATAAAAAGCGGCTCGACCCTTGTATATTCGGTTGCTGCTGTCCGGCTGAACATTCTTGAACAATGGGTTGTATGTGCCGTGCGGAATGATCCCGTTGAGACAATTTCTTTCAAAAAGAGTGTCCTCGTATGTAAAATATTCGCCCAGCCTCTTGGCTTGATACGTTGTGAAAGCGAGGTTATTTTCCTCATTCGATTCAACCCCGTACAAGTGGATGTTGCACTTGAAGCCCGGGTGTTCTGTCAAAAATTGTTTTAGCGGTTCCAAATAGCGCGGCATTTTACCCTCATCCAGCCGTCCGTTGAGATTCCACGGCAGCATGTCGAGCACTATTCTTGCGGAATCCTTCACATTCGCTTCGTGAAGCGGAACCCCGATGTAATAGTCCCGCTGCGCAAAAGCGCCCACGACTGCCGTCAATATGCAAATTGCAAGTATGAAACGTTTCACCGAGTGCTTGAACTTGAACATCGACAGGTTCAACTCAAAGGAGGCCTCGCTGCTCTGGACCGGCATCACATCCGTCAACAATTCTTCCACCAACTGGCCGCCGCGCTGCAGCAACGTCTTCTGCTCCACGGAGTTCTCCTCTTGCTGTGGAATTTGCGTCATCACCCGCGACAGCTCCTTCAACTTTGCGTATGCCTCCACAATGGCGATGGTAGTCTCCACGGCCTGCGGACTTTTCAGAATGGTGGCCAACATATAGAGGCCTTTCTCGGTGAAGGCTTTGGGTTTTGACGGCGAATAACGGACATTTCCGAGGTTATCAAAAATTTTGACAACCTCATTTCTCTCGGACTGGTCGAGTTCAAAGACGTACCCTTCGGGGAACTTCTCAGGGTTATTCTTTATTGCTTGATTCACCTCGCGTGTCTCTACGCCATAAAGTTCTGCCACATGATTTGCCAATATCACCTGCTGGTCTCTGAGGGTGATGATCTTGTTTTCAACTTCTATAATGTTCGTCATAACACTTTATTTTGATGATTGAATAATGATATTTCCGTCTGCAAATATACAACGGAAACGAGCCCTTGTCAAGGGTTTTGTGAAATTTTTTAGTCCTTGATAATCAATAAGTTGAAAAATAATTTTAACTATTCAATCTTGATTAGTTAATTTTTCAGGTCGGATTTCGCAGGATTTTCGGGAGATAGCGCAGAAAATATCTCCGCGGATCACGGGGATCACGAGGAATCAAACGGATGGATTCAGCTCAACCGTTAATCCCATGGCGGCAGCAATACGATAAAGTGTTGAAACAGATGGAATTATAAGACCTCGTTCCACCCGCGACACATAACTCTTGTCAACACCGATCCTTTCGGCAAGTTCCTGCTGGGTCAAGCCCGCGTTTTTTCTTGCATCTAGAAGAATTTGCGCGTTATATTCCTCCCACGCCTTGTCTTCCGCTAATTTTCGGCTTTCTGAGCCCTTGGGACCAAAATCCCGTTCAAGTTCCGCGCTTACATCATATAATACCTCGTTGCTTTGCATTTCGATATTCCTCCCTGATTTTTAATGCTTTATCTATTTCCTTTTTAGGCGTTTTCCTTGATTTTTTGGTAAAACAATTGAACAAAACGATCATAGTATTCCCATCATATATAAAGAATAAGCGAAACTCTTTATTCTCGCATGTAACACGAAATTCGAACAATCCGTCTCGAATATATCCAATATAGTGTTTGGGGATCTTATCTTCTGTTTCAAAGAGCAACAACGCACGTTTTATCTTATTTTGTTCAATATCAGTTAATTTGGACATAAAATCGCGATAATAGTTCTTATACGCAACAATCTTCATCACCGGATGCAAAATTACAAAAATTGTATTATAATACAACTTCTAAAATCTCTCAAATATTTTTGAATCACGCTTGATCACCCACCGATTACAGATTCGCTCTCAAAACGGTCTTCTCACGTCCTGTGGACTTTTCAGAATTGCCTCCAGCATATAGAGGATTTGCCAATATCACCTGCTGGTCTCTAAGGGTGATAATTTTGTTTTCAACTTCCATAATGTTTGTCATAACACTTTATTTTGATGATTGAATGATGATATTTTCGTCTGCAAATATACAACGAAAACGAACTTTTGTCAAGGGTTTTGTGAAATTTTTTCGTCCTTGACAATCAATAAGTTGAAAAATAATTTTAACTATTCAATCTTGATTAGTTAATTTTTCAGGTCGGATTTCGCAGGATTTCGGGGAGAGATCGCGAGAACTGTATCTCCGCGGATCACGGGGATCACGAGGAAATAGATATGCGAATGCTTTGTATATTTCTTTTTCAGGCGTTTTCAGCCCTTCAATGCCAATAACCTATAACCCATAACCATTAATGATGGTACGGCTCCCCCTTCAAGATCGTACACGCCCGGTAGAGCTGCTCGGCGAAGATCAGACGCACCATGATGTGCGGGAAAGTGAGCTTCGAAAGGGCCAACTGCGCGTTCTGGCGGGCATAGACGGCCTCGGAGAAACCGTACGCGCCACCGATGACAAACGTCAGCGTCTTCAATCCCGAGTTGGCGCGCTGCTGGATGAACTCCGCAAACTGCACCGAAGTCTTCTCCTTGCCGCGCTCGTCCCACAACACCACGTATTCGTCCGACTCTATCTTCTTGAGAATCAGCTCTCCCTCGCGTTTCTTCTGCTCCTCTACTGGCATGGACTTGGCATTCTTCAAATACGGAATCGCCACCATCTCATACGGGAAATAGGCGGAAATCCTGCCCGCATAGTACTTGATGGCCTCATCGAAGATGTCACCGTCAGGTTTGCCGATCCATATCAGTTTCACTTTCATACTTCGTGTTTTTTACTTCGTGTTGGTGACTTCGTGTTAGTGAGTAAATGTTAACAGCCGAAGGCTCTTCAACAGCGAAGCTAACTAACAGCCGAAGGCTCATCAACAGCCGAAGGCTTACTCCTCCAACGTTATCGGGAACACAATGTTGTTGTTCAGCATACATTGCGCGCAAACGTTCAGTTCCCCATGCAGACGGTGCTGCACCATGTTGCTGAGACGGTCGCGGAGGGCTTCGATGGTCACGTTCTGCACGATTTCGTTGGCGAAGGCGAACATGAGCAGACGGTTGGCTGCCGCCTCGCCGATGCCGCGAGTGCGCAGATAGTACAACGCCTCTTCGTCCAGCTGCCCAACTGTCGCGCCGTGACTGCACTGCACATCGTCGGCGTAGATTTCCAAGAACGGCTTCGTGGTGACATGCGCCTTGTCGGTCAGCAGCAGGTTCTTGTTGGTCTGGAAGGCCGCCGTGCGCTGCGAATCTTGTGCCACGAGGATGTGCCCGTGGAAATTCGCGGAAGCCTCATCGTCCATAATGCCCTTGTAAAGCTGGTAGCTCTTGCAGTCGGGCGCGGCATGGTTGATGAAGATGTGGTTATCGCAAACCTGCTCTTTGTCAACGAGATACAGACCATACAACTTGGCTTCCGCCATCGGCTCGTTGAGGTTGACGTGGAAGGTGTTGCAAATGTAGCCCGCGTTGAACGTGATGGCCGTGGAGGTGAAGGTCGAATAGCTCTGCTGATGCACGAACACGTGGTTCAGCAGCATGGAAGCGGCATCCTTGTTCTCGGTTTTGTAGTAATGCAGATGCGCGTTCTCGCCCAAGTAAATCTCCGAAACGATATTCGAGAAGGAGGATTCCTTTTGGATGGAGTCATCGCATTGGATAACAGAGAGTTCGGTGTTCTTTCCCATCACGATGAGGTGACGATTGTTGACCAGAAGCGGATCAGTGGTGTTCATCAGCGAGACAATCTGCATCGGTTTCTCAACCTTCACGTTGTCAGGAATATAGATAAAAGCACCGTCATTGAAGAGGGCTTCGTTGAGGGCCACCAAGCCGTTCTCTTTCTCCAAGTAAGCATGTGCTAACAGCGGCAACACTAACTCGGGATATTGACGGATGGCTGCGAACAGACTGCCCGTGATCACGCCCTGTTCGTCAACAGTAACCTCCTGCTTCTCAGAAATATACCAACCGTTACTAACCGGCAGTACCGTGGGATGCAGATCCTGCACACGACATTGGAAATACTCCGCCAACGGGCGGTACGGATCGGGCTGCAGCTTTTGGATGTAGTCGGTTTTCACCTTCTTGTTCAGCACCGACTGTTGCCAGCCTTGCAAATGCTTGTCGGGCAGCTCTTTCTGCAAGAAGAGGTCCATCGCTTTCCGACGGAGGTCGCGGATGGCCGCTTGCCCGCCGTCAGGATATTGCGCCTGGTTTTCGTTGAAAAATCCCTGGATGAATTGTGTGAACGCTCTCATAACTTGCCCTGTTCGTATTCTTCCTTAATCCAGTCGTAACCGCGCTCCTCCAGTTCGAGGGCCAGCTCTTTCGGACCCGATTTCACGATTTTGCCATCGAAAAGCACATGCACCACATCGGGGACGATGTAGTCCAACAGTCTCTGGTAGTGGGTGATGACGATGATGGCTTTGTCTTCGCCGCGCAGGTGGTTGATGCCGTTGGCCACCACGCGGAGCGCGTCGATGTCGAGGCCGGAGTCGGTCTCGTCGAGGATGGCAAGGTAGGGGTCGAGGAGCGCCATCTGGAAGATCTCGTTGCGCTTTTTCTCGCCACCGGAGAAGCCTTCGTTCACGGAGCGGTTGCTGAGCTTGTCGGTCAGCTCCACCACTTTCTGCTTCTCGGCCATCAGCTTGAGGAACTGGGCGCCGTTGAGCGGGTCGAGGCCGCGGTATTTGCGCACCTCGTTGAGGGCGGTGCGCATGAAGTTGGCGATGCTCACGCCGGGGATCTCCACCGGGTATTGGAAACCGATGAAGACGCCTTCGCGGGCGCGGTCCTCAATGGACAAATCCAGCAGGTTTTTGCCTTTGAACCAGACATTTCCCTGCGTCACTTCGTAGCCGCTCTTGCCGGCGATGGCGGATGCCAACGTGCTTTTTCCGGTGCCGTTCGGCCCCATAATGGCGTGCACTTCCCCCGCTTTCACCTCCAAATTGACGCCTTTCAATATCTCTCTATCCTTGATGGATACGTGTAAATCTTCAATCTTAAGCATATTCAAAAATTAGGGCGCAAAGATACGATTTTTTAAGAATAGGAGACCCACTTACTGTTCCCTCATTTCATCCAGCACGATGCGGAGTTCCCAGAATTCGTAGTCGTCGCCCAAGACTTCGCGCGCGCCGGCCAGCGAGGTGTCTTCCGTGGATCGGAAATATTCCTTTATGACCGACACCTTATCTTCCGCCACAAAGTCCGTGGCCGCGAACTCTCCGCACGACACCAACCGCGCGAAATGCCCGTAAATGGTGCTGAGGGCCAGTTTCCGCTCTGTGGCGATCTCCTCCGCACTCATCCCCTTCTTTACCATGTCCCGCGTGATGAGGAAGGTGTTCCCTTTTTTCTGTTTTTTCTTGACGGGCAGTTCCTCCGGTTCCTCATCGACGACCGCCCGATCCGAGAACTGGCGCACAATCGCGATAATCTCCTCGCCGAACCTTTTGATCCGTTTCGGGCCCATCCCCTCCACGACCTTGAGTTCGCGCAACGTGACCGGCTGGTTCCGGGCTATGTCCTTGAGCGTCGCGTTCGGCACGATGTTGTAGAGTTCCACCCCCTCTTCGTCCGCTTTTTCGGAGCGCCAAGCCGATAGCGCGGCATGGAGGGTGCTTTTTTCCATGATCTCCGCTTTGATGGCAACTGGCTGGTTTTCTTTCTTTTCCGCCTTCAACAACGCGGAAGATTTGGCCTTCTGGTACTCCTCCGCGCTGAACCCGTTCCGACACGCCTCCAAGCAGCTCCGCTTGACGTAAATGTCCTCGCCCAAGCGTTTCAGTGCCTCCATAATCTGCTCGTTCAGCGCCTTATTGTCGGTTTTGAGCGGCAGGTCGAGCACCCCGTTCACCGTCTGGTCGAGGTGTTCCATAAAGTAGGCCGCTCCCTTGGTGACCCGTTCCTGCAGCGCGGGATTCTGCTCACACCGCATCGCCTCTTTGTGCAACTGCTGCACCTGTTTGGCGAACTTCTCCCCCACGTTGCACAACTCGATGCGGACCCTTTCCATCCGCCCGGCCAAGTCCTCCAGCATAGCCCCTTCGAACCGTTTCCGCTGTGACATCACGATGCCGGCGAGCCGCCCGACATCACGGTAAATCGCCTGGAAATCAATCAATTCCAACATATTTTCCAGTTCATACTGGTGACGGAGCCGATCCACCTTCTCCCGCGACGGTTCGCGTTCGGGAATCTGCCCCACAAAGCCGTCCACCTTGTAATCGCTGAACAAGGCGCTGGGCGAAATCCGTGTTTTCAACACCAATCCCTCCAGCGAGGTGCAGCGGCTCAGCGCCACATACACCTGCCCGTGGGCGAACGCCTGTCCCGCGTCCACAATCAGCTTGTCGAAGGTCAGGCCCTGGCTTTTGTGGATGGTGACCGCCCACGCCAACCGCAGGGGAATCTGCACAAAACTCCCGATTTCCTGTTCCTCAACCACTTGCGTCTCCTCATTCAGCCGGTATTCCATATTCGGCCAACGGACTCTTGGGACAGTTATCCGCTCCGAGCCGCACAGCACCTCCACCGTCCCTTCCTTTTCATCGTAGTCGGTCAGGATGCCGATTTTTCCGTTGTAGTACTCTTTTTCGGGGTTCGGGTCGTTCTTGATGAACATCACCTGCGCCCCGACCTTCAGTTCAAGCGTCTCCTTCGTCGGGTACATACTCTCCGAGAAAATGCCGTCCACCTCCGCCTCGAAAAGTAGTTTCCTGCCCTTCAGTGCTTCCAGCTTCGCCCCGTTGATCTGGTCCGCTTGGTAGTTGTGGGTGGTCAGGGTGATGTAGCCTTCACTTTCCTTGGGAACAAAATCCGGTTTATAGCGGCTGTTCAGCAGTTCGATACATTCCGCATCCATCTGATTATCACGTACTTTGTTCAATATGCGGATAAAGTCCGAATCGTGCTGGCGGTAGATATGGTCGAGCTCCACGCACACGTAGGGGGTCTCGCGGAGCACATGGCTGCCGAAGAAGTAGGTGGTGTCGTAGTAGGGCGCGAGGACCTCCCATTCCTCGGGTTTGGCCACGGGAGCCAGCTGGTGGACATCGCCGATCATCAGCAGTTGGAGACCGCCGAAGGGCTTTGAGGAACGGCGCGCGCGACGGAGCACCGCGTCCACTGCATCCAGCACGTCCGCCCGCACCATACTGATCTCGTCGATGATGAGCAGGTCGAGGCCGCGCATGAGTTGCAGCTTCTGTTTCCGGATTTTCTGGAACTGCGAGGCCAACGACTGCGACCGGAATTCGCGCCGCGGGGATGATGTCTTCGGGTCTTCGGGGATCTGCGGCCCAAACGGCAGTTGGAAGAAGGAGTGGATGGTCTGTCCGCCGGCGTTGATGGCCGCGACCCCGGTAGGCGCCACCACCGCCATCCGCTTGGCGGTCTTGGAAGGCAGGCTTTTCAGGAACGTCGTCTTTCCGGTCCCCGCCCTGCCCGTCAGGAAGATGTGCGCATCCGTGTGCAGCACCAGTTCCTCGACAAATTCAAGTTTCTGATTGACAAATGTTTGCTCTTGCATGGTTACTTTTTTTGTGACTAATAATTTTTCGTTTCATTTTGATTTGCAAAAGTACATTTTTTTTTCACTATTTCAACTGAAAAAAAATCGTGGAAACGCACTTCCATACGTTTCCACGATTTAGGATTTCAGTAAAACGAACAGACTACCTCCGCACGTCCATCTCGTTCAGCAGATAGCCGGCGCCACCGAACTTGTCGATGACGAAGAGGACGTAGCGCACATCCACGTTGATGCAGCGCTGCAACTCGGTGTTGAACACGATGTCGCTGCTCAACGCCTCCCAGTTGCCGTCGAAGGCCAGACCGATGAGCTCGCCGTTGGCGTTCATGATCGGGCTGCCGGAGTTACCGCCGGTGATGTCGTTGTTGGAGAGGAAGCAAACGTGCATGGTGCCGTCCTTGTCCAAATATTGGCCGAAATCTTTCTTCAGGATGAGCTCTTTCAGCTTGGCGGGCACGTCAAACTCGAAATCGCCGGGCACCTCTTTCTCGAGGATACCTTTCGTGGTGGTGTAGTAGTTGTAATGCACGCCGTCAGCGGGATAATAGTCGCAAACGGTGCCGAAAGTGGTGCGCATCGTGCTGTTGGCGTCCGGATACATCGGCGTGGCGGCATTCATCTCCTTCAACGCGGCAATGTACGTGCGGCGCGGCACTTCCAACTTCTCTTCCACATCCATAGCGGAAGATGCTGACATGACATACTGGAGCAATGCCTGGAAATACTGGTACGAAGGATCGTTCTCCAGAACCTTGTTGGACGGTTTGTTGACAAATTTCTCGAAGTTTTCCTTGCTGATGAAGATGGAGTTGAGCATGGCCTTCTCGAAAGCATCGTAGTTGCCCTTGTAGTTCTTGGTGAAGAAGGTGAGGTCGGGACGGTTGGCCTCGGAATGGTTCTGCCAAGTCTTGAGGCATGCCACCACGATCTTGGCTTCGGTAGCGGGATCCGTGTCGTTGTTGTACTTGTCAAAAGACTTCAACAGCTTCTCCACTTTGCTGTCGTCGAACTTCTTCATCCCCTTTTCGAGTTTCAACTGTCCTTGCAGACGCAAGGTGGCGAGCAATGTCGGGGAAGCGGAGAACTGCAGGTTGCCGTTCAATGCGGATTTGTATTTCGCGCCGTCAACGCCCTTGCAGATTTTCTCGATTTCGGCCAGACAGTTGCCGTATTTCTCCTTGCGAGCCTTGTCGGCGTTGATCCACTTGGTCAGGGCAGCTTCCTGTTTCGCCTTGGATTCCACCACTTTGAGGGCTTTCAAGCTCTCCACTTCGCCGTGCTGGTTTTTCCAGTAGTTGGCCAGACCAGCGTGTTTGTCGGCGTATTGCAGGTTCACCTTGTTAGATGCTTCCATCGCGTCGTGCATCACGGGCAGGATGACATCCAACGGCTCATAGATGGCCGGGGCGTTGATGTCGATTTCGTTCTGCACCTCGTAAGAGGTCATGAAACGGTTGGTGGTGCCGGGATAACCCCAAATCATGGTGTAGTCGCCGGGTTGGTAACCTTTCAAGCTGACGGGCAGGAAATGCTTCGGGTGCATCGGGACGTTCTCCTTGGAGTACTTGGCCGGGGAACCGTCGGGGGCGGTGTAGATACGGAAGACGGTGAAGTCGCCGGTGTGACGGGGCCACATCCAGTTGTCGGTGTCGCCGCCGAATTTGCCGATGGCGCTCGGGGGAGCCACCACGAGGCGCACGTCCTCATACATGGTGTAAACGAACATGTAGTACTCGTTGCCTTCGTAGAAAGGTTTCACCACCACTTTGTAGCGGCCGTCCTGCGAATTTTCCTTGCGCAGTTTCTTGATGGCCTCTTCCACGTATTTCGCACGGTCGCTCTCGGAGGTCTTCTCATCGACCTTGGCCAACACGATGCTCGTCACATCTTCCATTCTCTCAAGGAAATGCACATGGAAATCGACAGGCAGTTCCTCTTCCTTGCTCATGGCGAAGAAGCCGTTGTTGAGGTAGTCGTGTTCCACCGTGGAAAGTTCCACCACGGAGGAGTAACCGCAGTGATGGTTGGTGAACATCAGACCGTCACGGGAGACCATCTCGCCGGTGCAGAATCCGTCGCCGAGTTGCACGATGGCGTCCTTCAACGAGGAATGGTTGATGTCGTACAGCTGTTCAGCCGTCAGTTTCAAACCCATTTTCTGCATCTGGGCGTAATTGTAGTTCTTGATGAACATGGGCAGCCACATGCCCTCGTCAGGCGGATTCACCGCGAACACGGGAGCCATCACCGCCAGCGCTGCCACTAACAGCAACTGTTTCTTGAAAAACGATACTAATTTCATACTTCTTGTTTGTTTAATTGTTTGTTTTTATTTTATTCCTTACAATATTTCTATTCCCTAATCACTAATCTCTATTCACTGATCACCAATCACTAATCACTATTCACTAATCACTACTCCCTATTCCCTAATCACTATTCACTAATCCCTAATCACTAATCACTATTCCCTAATCACTATTCACTATTCACTATTCCCTAATCACTAATCACTATTCACTAACCACAGACGCATCTTCCGCCTCGGTTGCTACATTTTCTTCGGATTTTTTCTCCAAATCGCTGAAAATGCGTTTGTTGAAGATGATGGCCAGAAAGATTCCGACGGTGATGCAGGCATCGGCGAAGTTGAAGATGGCGGGGAAGAACCAGGAACCGCCCCACAGCGGAAACTTCTCGGGAATCGGGAAGAGCTTGAGGTAGAACATATCGACCACTTTGCCGAAGAAGAACGGCGCGTAGCCGTGCCCGGGCGACCATTCGGCCACCTGCAGGAAGTTGCTCTCCGTGAAGAAGATGCCGTAGAACATGCTGTCGATGATGTTGCCGATGGCGCCGGCGATCACCAGGCAGAATATCGTCAACACCACTCCATCCATCTTGCCGCGCTTCACAAAAACCGCGAAATACCAGCACAACAGGCCGACCAACACGATGCGCACAAGCGAAAGCACAAACTTGCCTATTTGCTGCCCGAAACTGATACCGAAGGCCATACCTTCATTCTCCACGAAATGCAGATTGAACCACTGTCCGAGAAGCGGAACAGTTTGACCCACAGCAAGATGCGTCTTCACCCAAAATTTGATGACCTGATCAACAAGGATGAGCAGAAGCACCACGACGGCGGCGATCCAAGCGTATTTTTTCTTCAAAATGCTACAATTTTTTTCCAATATACTCGTTATCTAATAAACGGCAAAGATATAAAAATATCGGAAACGTGCCATAGTTACGAAATATTTTATATTTTTGCCATTCGTTTTTAAGTGTTTAAGATTATGAAAAAATTGAGAATTTTCCTGCCGATATTCATCGCCGTTTTGTGCGTCGCGCTCTTCACGCAATGCAAGAAAGACCATTCCTGCAACATGAAGCTCACCTGCTTCTACTCGTCCAACGGCATGGATGCCGACTCGATCGTGCCGTTCGCACTCATCTCGTTCGACACCGTCAAGTACAACTCCGGACTGGCTGTTGACACCAACATCTCGCGCGTCCAGGACTTCCCGACCGACGCGTTCGGCGTTTTCGAATACACGCTGGAACACCCCGCGCTGCTGATTGTCAATGCCGTGAAGTATGACACCTTGTTCGACGACATGGGCAACGTGCTGGACGCCAAGAAGTACACCGGCACCACCCAAGTGCAGGTCAACGACGGCGAGACCACCGAAAAGACCATCTTGATGGTGGAGACGAACTAAAACCTCCGTTTTGAACAGAAAACACTTAAGCTACCTATTCCTCACTGTCGCCACGCTGTTCCTCGCAGCCGTGATTTTCTACCACGGGCATGGGCACGCCATTCCGAAACTGCACATCGCCAAACTGGAGAAGAAAAAAACCAAGGCCCACAGTGACACTATTTCGGTGTGCCTCTTTTACCATGCCGCTGACTATTTTGTCTATCAAGGCTCGGTCATCGGCTTCCAATATGACATCCTGAAACAGCTGGAAAAAGATTTCCAACGTCCGGTGGACATCACCATTGAGTCGGACCCCGACAAAATGTTCGTCACCGCCCTCTCCAACCAGTACGACATCGTTTGTTTCGACTTCGACGAGACAAACTACGTGCCATTTTACGTGTCGGTTTCCGAACCGATCGCCTACACCTACCCGGTGCTGATCATGCGCAAGAAAGATGCCTCCAGCGACACCCTGCCGCACATCGTCAACACCTCGGCGAAATATTATAACAAGCTGGATTTCAATTCTTTGGAAGACCCTTCTTCGTGGAAAGTCCAGCACAACCCCGACCTGGCCATCGAAGACCTGATGGAAATGCTGGTGGACAAACAGATCGACTACGCGGTTTGCAACTACAACGTGGCCATCACCCTGATGCCCTTCTACACGCAGCTGACCATCGGGCCGCGTATCGGCGAGAATTTCCCGCGCAAATGGATTCTCAACCTGCACAACAAAAATCTTAACGACTCTATAAATCATTGGCTTTCAGAATTTAAGGAGACGAACAAATACCAATCGCTGTGCAGCAAATACCTGTCGCCGCACTCCTACGTCATCTCGCGCTCATTCGGCAAAAGCCGGAACAACACCTCCCAATACGACGCCGTCCTGAAGAAAGCCTCCTCACGCTACGGTTTCGACTGGCGGCTGATTTCATCCATCATCTATCAAGAGTCCCGCTTCATCCCCGACTTGATCGGCTTCGGCGGCAGCTACGGCATCATGCAGATGATGCCCGTCACATGCGAGCGTTACGGCATCACCGACTCCTCCACCGTGGAGGAGCAAATCTGGGCCGGGGCGAAGTACATCTCGTTCCTGTGCAACATCTTCAGGGACAAAGTCGATACCGCCGACCTGTACTATTTCGTGGCCGGGGCGTACAATTCAGGACCGGGTCACATCCTCGACGCCATGGCACTCTGCGAGAAATACGGAGAGGACAACACCCATTGGCCGAAGGTGTCGGAATATTTGATACTGAAATCACACAAAGAGTATTATCAGGATCCTGTTGTGAAGTGCGGCTATTACCCGGGAAAACACACCGTCAACTACGTGGACGAGGTGATGACGCGCTACAACGGATTCTCAATAACAAAGGAAGAATGAGAATATTAGTTATCGGACGCGGTGGCCGTGAGCACGCCATCGCCTGGAAATTGGCGCAATCGGACCTGAAACCCGAAATCTTTGTCGCCCCCGGCAACGCCGGAATGAGAACCATCACCCAACAGACCGGCACCCCGGTAGAGTTGGTCGGAATTGACGAGAACAGCACGGAGGCGCTGCGCGACTTCGCCCTGCAGAACCGCATCGACTTGACAGTGGTAGGCCCCGAGGCCGCCCTCGCCAACGACATCGCCACGGTGTTTGCCGCCGCCAGCCTGCGCATCTTCGCCCCGACAGCCGCCGCCGCCCGCATCGAGAGCAGCAAAGAGTTCGCCAAAGACCTGATGCTAAAACACCGCATCCCCACCGCCGCTTACCGCACCTTCGACGACTATGACGCCGCAAAGCAATACCTGTGCGAACAAGGAGCCCCCATCGTCATCAAATACGACGGACTGGCCGCCGGCAAAGGCGTGGTCGTCGCCATGACCGAGGAAGAAGCCGACAACGCCTTGAAAGACATGCTGTTGGACAACCGTTTCGGCAAAGGCAAAGTGGTGATGGAAGAGTTCCTGCAAGGCCCTGAATTCTCCCTGCTCACCTTGGTGAACGGCGAACAAGTCGTGCCGCTCGCCATCGCGCAAGACCACAAACGCGCCTACGACGGCGACAAAGGCCCGAACACCGGCGGCATGGGCGCGTACTCGCCCGTCCCCGTCATCCCGCAAGAGCAAATCGACTGGGCGGTGGAAAACATCATGAAACCGACAGCAAAAGCCTTGATATCAGAAGGTTGCCCGTTTTGCGGTGTCCTCTATGGCGGTCTGATGCTGACCAAAGACGGCCCCAAGGTGATTGAGTTCAACGCCCGCTTCGGCGACCCCGAAACCGAGGTGGTGCTGCCGAAACTCAAAAGCGACCTCACCCAAATGATCCTGGATGTCCTTGATAACAAAGAGGTCACACCCGAATTTCATGAAGAGGCATTCCTCGGCGTGGTGCTGGCCGCCAAAGGATACCCCGGCAGCTACACGAAAAACATCCCCTTGCACAACCCCGCCGACCTTTCGCAGCAAGTCTTCTGCATGGGCGTGAAAGAAGAAAACGGCCAACTGTTCAGCAACGGCGGCCGCGTGCTCTTCGTGGTGGGCAAAGGCAAAACGTTAAAGGAAGCGCAACAAGATGCCTATCAAAGTATTAAAGAATTAGAGCACCCCGATTTATTCTTCCGAAAAGACATCGGCTGGCAGGCGGTTGGTTGTTAACTGTTGGCTATTGGCTATTGGCTATTGGCTATTGGCTGTTAGCTGTTGGCTGTTGGCTGTTGGCTGTTGGCTAATTCTTTTTTCCAACGGAAATATCCGAGGACGGCCACCACGACATAAACGGTGTAGAGAATGGCCGTCGGGTACAATCCTTTCCAGAAATACAGGGCGACGCAGACCACATTCACGACGACCCACAGCCACCACTGTTCTATGTATTTCCGGGAAAGCATCCACATGGCAACGATGCTCAGGGCCGTGGTGAAAGCATCACCGATGGCCACGGGACTGTCCGTGAAGGTGTACAAGACAAAGTAAATCAAACCCCAGAGGGCAACGGTGGCAAGCGACAGGGGCAGCACCAGACGCTTGGGCGTGGAAGAGATCCGGATCTCGTCGCGTTCCGACTCGGCGTTCCCGTTCCGCGCACTCCTGCGCGAGGCCGTCCACTTCAGCAAACCGTACGCATTGGCCCCGATGAAGTACACCTGCAGCGCGGCATCCGCGTAGAATTTGCCCGTCACGTAAATAATCACGTAGAACAAGGACATCACGATGCCCACGGGCCACAACCACACGTTGGCCTTATATTCCAAAATCAAATACAGCAAACCTATACAAGCTCCGATTATTTCTATGACTGACATGATATTTAACCTAAAAACGGCGGCAAAAGTAAAAAAATATCCCATTTGACGATTAACGATTTCATGTTAATAAAAATGTTATGCCGTGGGCGAGAAAACATACTAAACTGTTATTTTTGCAAGTTATAATATATACTATGGATAAATACGTCTTTTCATATCGTCGAATCACCCTCTGGACGCTGCTCCTGCTATGCGTCTTGTCGTTTCCCGGGCTGTTGTCCGCCCAGAACGGGAAAAGCAGTTCCCAACTGAAGAAGGACAAGCAGAAAATCGAAACCGAAATCGCCAACACCCAAAAACTGCTGAAAAAGAACGAGTCCAACCAGAAGGCGGCCGTGCAACAGGCGGCTTTATTGCGTCAGCAGATTCAAAACCGCGAGAAACTGATCACCAACCTCAACTCCCAAATCATCCAGATGGAAGACGAGCAGGAACAGAACCAACAGGAAATCAACCAATTGGAGAAAAGACTGGCCTACATGAAAGCGGACTACGCGCAGGTCGTCTATAACGCCTACCGCAACCGCCGCTTCCTCGACAAAGTGACCTTCATCCTCGCCGCCGACGACTTCACGCAAATGTTCCGCCGCATCCGCTACTACACCATCTTCTCCCGCAACGTCCGGCAGCAGGCCGAGCAAATCGAGAAAACCAAAAACGAACTGAACAAGAAGAACGAGGAGATCACAGAGATCAAAAACGACAAGCTGAACACGCTCTCCTCAAAAGAGCAGGAAATCAAAAACCTGGAAAGCGACCGCAGGAAAAAGACCCAGAACGCCGAAAAGCTCAAGAAAGAGTCTCAGAACCTCAAAGCCGAGCTGAAGAAAAAGCAGCAAAAGCGGAAAGAGCTCGATGCCGCCATCCAGCGTGCCGTGCAGGACGAGATTGCGAAAGCCAACGCCAACCGGAAGAAGAAATCCAGCACCTCCTCCGGCAAAACCTCCTCAGGCAGTTCAACCGCGTCATCCGGCAAAACCTCCACATCCAGCAAAAGCACCGCCTCCATCTCGCTGACCCCCGAAGAGGCCACCTTGAACGCCTCCTTCATCAACAACAAAGGCAAACTGCCGTGGCCCGTGGTCAAAGGCGCCAAAGTGAGCGATTTCGGAAGCTACGCGCACCCCGACGTGCCGTCCGTGCAAATCGAGAACCACGGTATTGACATCATGGTGGACGCCGGCACCCCCGCCCGCGCCGTATTCGATGGTGTCGTCACAAAAATCACCAACATCATGGGCACCAACGTTGTCATGGTCCGTCACGGCGAATATCTTTCTGTCTATCAAAACCTTTCCAGCGTCAACGTGAGAGAGGGCGAAAAGGTTTCCACCAAGCAGAGCCTCGGCACCGTGGCGAAAAACGCCTCCTCCAACACCTACGAGCTGCACTTTGAAATCTGGAAGAACGACCGATACGTGAACCCAAGCGAATGGCTTGCCCGAAAATAGCACTCTTATGATCATCAAGACCGCCGAATACCTGCAAAGCGAGGCCGACTGGCGCAAATGCCCGCCCCCGAACCTCCCCGAATACGCTTTCATCGGGCGCTCCAACGTGGGCAAATCCTCGCTCATCAACATGCTGACCAACAACAAGAACCTGGCCAAGACCTCCTCCAAACCCGGAAAAACCCAAACCATCAACCACTTCCTCATCAACAAGAACTGGTACCTCGTCGATCTCCCCGGCTACGGCTTCGCCAAGACCTCCAAGACAAACCGCGAGAAATGGCAGAAGATGATCTCCGACTACCTCCTCTTCCGGGAAAACCTCCAACTCGTGTTCGTGCTCGCCGACGCCCGCATCGAACCCCAACGCATCGACATCGACTTCATCAACAACTTAGGCGAAAACGGCATCCCTTTCGCCATCATCTTCACCAAAACAGACAAAGTATCAGGTGGAAAGACGATGAGTAACATGCAGAAAATGAAGAATATACTCTCCGAGACATGGGAAGAGCTTCCCCTCATGATGCAATCTTCCGCCGTCTCCGGCTTCGGCAAAGAGGAGATCCTGAATTATATCGAAGAAATCAACCAACAATTTTCACCCGAAAAAGAATTATAACAATGAAAAAATGTGTCTATTCTCTCATGGCATTGGCGCTGATTCTGGTCTGCTGCTGTAAAACGTCAAAAAAGAATGTCAAGAGCGATAATCTTCCGCTTATCGGAACGCAATGGAACCTGGTGGCTCTCGACGGCAAGGAAATCACCAAGGAATTCGCCCTCCGGCCGTTCATCACGTTCGACTCCGCCGGCGCCATCCAGGGCAACCTCGGCTGCAACTCGTTCTTCGGCACCTACGAAATCAACAAAAAGCACAAAATGACCCTCGAATACCAAGGCTCCACCAAACGGCTTTGTAACAAAATGGACGTTGAAAAGCAGTTCATCAGTGCGCTGAAACAGGACATCAACCTGTTCCAAATCAGAGGCAATGAGCTGATTTTATCCGCTGGAGAGAAGGAAGTCATGCGCTTCGAAGGCGTGGACCTGAGCAAGGTGGAGTAACCCCTTCCCTACAGCATCGGCGTACATTCCAACTCCTCCGGAAGACTGTCCGGCTGAAACGAATCACACAAAGGCAGAACCATGATTCTGTCTTTTTCTTTATCCCCGGTTCCCAAGTCCATGTCGTTGGTGAACCGGGCTTTTGTTTGGGTGAAATGATAACCGAATTTCTCGTAAAACGCAACATTTGACGGTCCTTCGGGAATGAGGAACGAGAACCGGAATCCCGCCTCTTTGCAACAGACAAGCATTTTCCGAATCAATTTCGAGGAAATCCCCTGCTTCTGACAGGCGGGTTCCGTGGCGATGCCATACAAATAGGCTGCATTCCCGAAAACAGTCTGACAAGGAATCATAAACACCATGGAGACAACGTGCCCGTCCCTTTTTTCTGTCAAGGCGCAGTGACTGAAATAGTATCGGGAGAGAAATGTATAGACCGAAAGATCCGTCTCACCGAAACATTTGCCCCATATATGCATGATGTCCCGCATTTCGGAAGTTATCTTCACCGCAGAAGTCTTGTATGCCAACTGAATCGGCTCGTATGACATCTTGGCCTTGCGCAACCCGGCTATTCCCAAATCTTCCTCACGGTTGATCAAGCAGTATTGCCCGGGCAAATGCTGCGCAAAAAGATAGTTGATCATCTGGTAGGCCCCCTCATAGCGGATGTCCGCCTTCTCCACATGCGTGCAAAAAATCCGATCATTGATGGCGGACCCGTAGGTAAACGCGATCACTTGGTCATCCACATAGAGTACACCACCGACGAGTTCCAAAGCTTCGAAATTGTTCAACGCACGCTGAATCGTCTCGAACTCGGAAACGGCGGAATGGTCATCGCCGTGTTGTCTGAGCCACGACTCTTCCAGACGCAGACAGTCGTGGATATTCTTCTGATTTACAGGCTCATACCGATACGAATACAACGATTTGAACTTGTTTACATGGTTCCGTTTCTGAGCGTATTTCCGACCTCTCAGCGTTCGAAGCGCTTCGGCGGTATAGATATAGTCGGCGAAATCGCGGTTGTTGTCGAAGATGAACGCATCCGGGTATTGTTCCTTGAGGAGGGCGCTTTCCACCCCCGACAATCCCATCAGGGAAAGAGGCTGCTGTTGACGAGCCGCCTCTTCCTCCAACAGAGGAATGATATCAGGATAATTCGGTGTCTCCTTTCCCGACATAGGGATATACGCGACCCGCCGTTCCCCGTTGATGTTCGCGCGAACCACCAACCAGTCGTTCACCATCGCCCAGCTGGTATGGTAGAAGTCCTGCCAGCAGAAGAGATTGGTGAAGGTACGGTCGCAAGTTTGGGAATGTCTTCTCAGAAAGGGCAGCAATTTCTCGCGGTCTTCTATTTGAAAAGAGTGGAATTCCAGCATATTCTATAAAGAAAATAGACCTCTTTCGGTTAGGAAAGAGGTCATTATTATATTAATATGGTATTGTACAATTTATCTGCGTTTGCCTTGGGTTTGGGAGCCCACACGTGCCATGGCGCAACGGAAGCCGATATAGTCGGTGGCCTCATCCTCGTCGAGGTAACGTCTCGTGCCGGGGGAAGCCCAGTAAGGAATGTCCTTCCAGGAACCGCCCTTATAGACGCGTGCATGGTCGCTCACGAGGGAGAAGTCATAGTTGGCAGACGTCTTGGCATACATCAAATCAGTGGCCTCTTGGTTGGTGGTGGCATTCTTCCAATCATCCATATTCTTAAGAGACTGCCAGTCACCATCCAGATAGTTCTTGTTGTCGGCGGCGCGGTAGTTACGGCGTCTGTCGTTCTTGAAGTCGGAAACGGGAACCATGGGCACCTTACCCACGCTGTCACGTTCTGCAACGGTACCGTCTTCCAACAGTTTCTTGGTCTCGAAGTAGTTACCACGGAACGGGTTGTACTCGGTCACATCGTCGTGAGAGGTTTGTCTATAGACATCCATCACCCATTCGGAGACGTTGCCGCCCATGTGGTACAAGCCGTAGTCGTTCGGCCAGTCGGATTTGACCTCCTTGGTGTAGAAACCGCCGTCGTTAAGGGCGCTGGCGACACCCATATAGTCACCGCGGCCGCGACGGACATCCGTCATGAAATCGCCATAGTATTTCTTGTCTTCGGTACGCAGTTGCTGGCCGTTCCAAGGATACACTTTACGCTCGAGCACACGCTCGTTCAAGGTGTTGCCGACGGTGGCATAAGCGGCATACTCCCATTCCGCCTCTGTTGGCAGGCGATACTTCGGCAGCAGGATACCGTCTTCCATCTTCACGTTGCGGTACTCGCCGCTGGAGATGTAACGGAGACGTTTCTGTCCCTCAGCCTCGTAGGATTCGTATGTCAGGTAAGCGTCGGTGTTGAAATAGCCTTCTGCAGAAGGGGTCTCGGCGAACTCGATATAGCCGCGATCCACCAGAATCTGCTCATTGACACGGTCGGTACGCCAAGCAGCGTAGTTGGTGGCCTGCAGCCAGTTGACACCCACCACGGGATAGTGACGGAAAGCCGGGTGGCGGAGATAGTATTCCACCTGCGGTTCGTTGTATCCCAAGCGGTCGCGCCACACAGCCTCGTCGGGGACGGCGTTGTCATAGACCACTTTCAGATCCTGCGGGATGAAGACGCGCTCCAGCCAATAGAGGTACTCGAGGTAGTCGACGTTGGAGACCTCGCACTCATCCATGTAGAAAGAGGCGACAGAGACGCGGCGCGGGGTGTTGTTCCAGTCCTTCATCACGTCCTCTTCCATCTGGCCCATCACGAAGGAACCGCCTTCTATGAAGACGAGGCCGGGGCCGGTGGCCTGCTCCTCGAAGGGAGCCACCTCGAAACCGCCGTTCTTGGCATCGTTGTAATTCCAGCCCGTGGTGGCGGATTTCTGTTTCTTACAAGAGGACATTCCTAACAGCAATGCTGCCATCATGAACAATCCGAATAATTTTTTTGCTGTATTCATTGTTTATATTGTTTTTCTATGATAATATGCAACGATAATTTCCCAGAATTATTATATGGCTTAGAAAGAAGGACACGGAAGATCCTTGAGAGCTTTGCGTTTGTTGGGGCACGGCAGCAGGAACTGGAGGGACACCTCGTGGGCGCCGCCCGTGTGGTTGGCCAGTTTGCCGATGGTGGCGTCGTAGGAGTAAGCCACTTTGAACCATTCGTACTCCACACCGAACATCACGATGAAGGCATCCATGTTGTGGTAGGAGATGGGCTGGGTGATGGGGTTGCCGAGGGTATCAACTCCCTCGAATATTTCGCCCTTGTAGGTGAGGCCGTGACGCAGCCACATACCGAGGGTGAACGGGTAGAAATTGAGGTAGAAACCCTCGCTGAAGTAGTTGAAGTTCTGCTGATGTTGGTAGATGAAATTCGGGCTGATGGAGATATCGCCGAAGGAGGTCTCTTTCTTGCTCTTGCGCTTCAGGTCGAAGTGGGCGCCGACGTGGGCGGTCCATTTCACAGGACGATAGTCGTATGCACCCAAGCCATTGGAGATGAAGCCCTTGGCACCGATGATAGGCACGATATGGTGGGCGGCGACACCGAAATAGACGTGCGGGGTGTAACCCAAAAAGCCGGCAGCCATGTCGAAAGAGTGGATGGTCAGCTTGTCGGGCTGGATTTCCGCGGTCTGGTAAATGACACCGTATTTAGGGTCGATCATGTCGCCGAAAACCAAGTTCTCCCAATTGAGGTGACGGTTCTCGTAGGTGGCCTGCAATGCGAAACGGAGGTTGAAGTTCTTGGCAACCTTCAACTTGAAGGAATACATGGCACTGGCCGTGTACGTGTTGATGATGCCGCCTTCACCCGCACGGTCACCCAACAGCAACACACCGACACCACCGGAGAGTTTGTCGAAATGTTCGTCGTAAGAGGCCGAATAGGTCATGAACGTTCCGGGCGCGGAAGGCCACTGGTCACGGAAATGGAATGCCAGACGAGGGCAGACGTTAGTTCCCGCAAACGCCGGATTCAAGTACAGCGGGTTGGCATAATACTGCGAAAAAAGTGCATCCTGCGCCTGAATCCGCATTCCTGCAAATGCCAGAACGATAGTGACTATGATAGCAATTCGTTTATTCATACCATTTTATTTATAGCGGGCAAAGATACAAAATTATTAAACGCTCCCATACCCTTTTTTGTTACATTTTTTTCTGCAATAATTCTAACGACTTTTCGTTAAGAAAATTGTGTTTTTTCTTTTTAATAAACGAATAATGGACAGAAAATCTTGGGTACGAATTTTATTTTTTATTTTGACATTCTTTCAAATAGCTGATATTCAAGCACAAACGATTCAAAAAAAAATCACTTTGACATGGCTTGAACCCGTCACACAGACCTTTTCGAACGGTGAAAAACAAACCTTTTTGACCTTCGAAAACGCCTCTTTCGGCTCGGAGCACCCCTCCCTCCCCTCTTTTTATGAAATCATCCCTGTTGAAAACTTTTTCTCCGAATACACGGTCAACGTACTGGACCAAGAGTTCGATGAGTTAAGCGCAAACGACTGTAAATCAGTTCCTTCTGATTTCCATCAAAAGACCATTGACTACCATGTCCAATCCGCCTACGACCGTCGGCAGGCATACGCGCAGCTCTGGTTCATCCCCATCGTGGAGACCTCCCCGGGACACTTCCGGAAGCTCACCTCCGTCACCCTGTCCATCGAAGGCAAGCACCCGGCCTCCCTGAAAAGCGCGAAAGGGCACGCCACGCAGTCGGTGCTGGCGAGCGGACAGTGGTACCAGTTCTCGCTCACCGAGACCGGCATCTACAAGGTCACCTACCAGGATTTAACGGCCATGGGCATGAGAGACCCCATTTCCTCCACGCAGATAGCGGTTTTCGGGAACGGCGGCGCCATGCTCCCGGAACGGAACTCCGAGGCGAGGGCCGATGACCTCGAGGAACTGCCCATCCAGCTCTTCGACGGCGGCGACGGCACCCTCGACAACGGCGACTACTTCCTGTTTTACGGCCTCTCCCCGCACAAAATCTCCTACGACACCGCCAGCCACAAGTTCACGCACGCCTACAATATTTATTCCGACGCCTCATTCTATTTCGTGACCCAAACGCCCGGCATCGGGGAGAAAAAGCGCGTCCAGACCGTCGGAAACGAAGGGCTGACCGCCAACCGCACCGTGCAGGATTTCACCTACTTCGACTTCTACGAGGAAGACATCTCCAACCTCTGCGAGTCCGGAAAAACCTGGTTAGGAGATCGTTACGACATCACGCTGAACCGCTCCTATCCTTTCACGCTGCCCGGCACCCCGACCGGGAGCGGCAGAGTCTCCGTCCGCACTGCCGCCTCCGCCACCGCCTCCTCCTCGTTCCAGGTTTCCGTCAACCAAAACACCCTCGGCAACGTCACCCTGCGGTCCGTGACCGGCTCCACATTGGCGTGTCTCACCACCGGGAACTTCCCGCTGAGCACCTCCTCGCGAAACGTCAACATTTCCCTGACATACAACAAGCCCACCACTTCCGCCGTGGGCTATCTGGAATGGATTGAGGTGGAAATCCCCTGCACCATCGCCTTGATAAACGGTCAGACCCGCTTCCGCAACCCCTCCACGGTGGGTTCCGGGAACGTCACCCGCTTCAACCTGTCGGGCGTCCCGACCTCCGCCACCGTGTGGGATGTCACCCGTCCGTCGCAAACCGTCCGCCGCGCCCTCTCCTCCGACAGCCAGGGCACGTACTTCACGGCGGAGACCGACGAACTGCGGGAGTTCATTCTCTTCGACGGCACGACCTACAAGTCCGTCACGCCGCTCTCGTCCGTCACCAACCAGAACCTGCACGCCACGGGCGCGGTCGATATGGTGATTGTGACGCACCCGAACTTCCTGAGCCAAGCCAACCGTCTGGCGCAGTTCCGTGCCGAAAGCGACGGGTTGAGCGTGAAAGTGGTAACCACACAGCAAGTCTATAACGAATTCTCCAGCGGTTCGCAGGATCCCATGGCCATCCGCGACTACATGAAGATGATTTACGACAGAACCAACAAGGAATACCCCAAATATTTGCTGCTGTTCGGCCGTCCCAGCTACGATTTCCGCGGCCGCGCCCAAGGCACCGCCATCTTCGTCCCGAACTTCCAATACAATATTGAATACATTGCCGAAAACGACATGCCCCAGTACACCTACCTCAACGAAATCCGGCAACAATACACCAGCGACGACGTCTTAGGACTGCTGGACGACACGGAGGGATACAACGGCGACGGGCTGTACGACCTCGCGATAGGGCGGTTCCCGTGCACCAACAGTTCACAGGCGACCATCGCCGTGGACAAAAGCATCCGATACACTGAAAAGAGGAATTTGGTGGGCGAAAACGCCACGCAGATCTCCAATTTCGGCGACTGGCGCAACATCATGGCTTTTGTGGCCGACGATGAAGAGCACAACGACTTCATCTACAACGCGGACCTCTTCACCAAAAAGGTGGAGGAAAACAACCCGAACATCAATTTCGACAAAATCTACCTGGATTCCTACCAGCAGGTCTCCAACGCCGGCGGGCAGCGCTACCCAGAGGTGGTGACGGACATCAACAACCGGATGGACCGCGGGTCGCTGTTTTTCACCTACATCGGCCACAGCGGAAAAGACGGATGGGCAGCCGAACGGATATTGGAAAACTCGGACATCAACCGGTGGACCAACAAATTCAACCTGACGGCCATGATTTCCCTCTCCTGCACCTTCGCCTACTACGACCGTCTGACCATGTCGCCGTCCGACCTCATCTTTTTCAACGCCAACGGCGGCGCAGTGGCGGTCATTGCGGCCGCAAGAGAAGCTTGGTCGGTGCCGAACAACACCTTCGGCCGAATTTTCTTCACCAAGATGTTCCAAAAAGACGAGAACGGCAACTATCTTTCAATCTGTGATTTACAACGGAAATCCAAGAACCAATATGGCCCCTCCAGCGGCGGCAACGGCAACAACCTGTGCATGTTCGTGACCTACGGCGACCCGTCCATCAAATTGGCCGTCCCGACCTACAACGTGGTGACCGACTCCATCAACTTCCATGCGGTCGGAGACATCGCCGACACCATCCGCGCCCTTTCGAAAGTGACCGTGAGCGGCCGTGTGACCGATGCCAACCTGCAGACCCACACCGGCTTCAACGGCAGCCTGTTCCCGTCCGTTTATGACAAGAAAATCGTGACCAGCACCTTGATCAACGACCCCGACATAAACTACGAGCCGTTCGATTTCGAAGTACAGAAAAGTCTGCTGTTCAAGGGGAATGTCACCGTCAAGGACGGGCGTTTCCAATTCTCCTTCTACGTGCCGAAAGACATCGACTACAATTTCGGGAACGGCAGGATCAGCTACTACGCCCGTTCCGAAAACTCGGACGCTTCCGGCGTGTTCACGGACTTCACCATCGGCGGAATGGACACCTCCGGCATTGAGGACAAGGAGAACCCTGTCGTCGAGCTGTACATGAACGACGAAAACTTCGTCAACGGCGGCATCACCGGCACAAACCCCACCCTGCTCGCCAAGATCTCCGACAATTTCGGCATCAACACCACCGGCAACGGCATCGGACACGACATCACCGCCGTGCTGGACAACAACACCGGCAGCAAAATCGTCCTCAACGACTATTACCAGACCGAGAAAGACAGCTTCAACCGGGGTGTCGTGCGGTACCCCTTGGCGGAGCTCACGCCCGGCGACCACACGATTTCCGTCCGCGCGTGGGATGTCAACAACAACAGTTCGGAACAGGTGCTGACCTTCCGGGTCGTCAGCGAGGAAAAGTTCCAGTTGAGCCACGTGCTGAACTATCCGAACCCGTTCACCACGCACACCGACTTCTTCTTCGAGCACAACCAGCCGGGCGGCACTTTCGACATCCAAGTGAGCATCTACACCATTTCCGGAAAACTCGTTAAAACCCTGTACGACACGCAGTTCATGGATGGAAACCGCTGTCGTGCCATCTCGTGGGACGGTTTAGACGATTTCGGCGACAAATTGGCGAAAGGCACCTACCTTTACCGCGTCCGCGTCAAGAACCAAGACGGGAAAACGGCCGAGGCCATCGAAAAATTAGTGATTCTATAAAGATCGAGCCAAAAATTAAAATTCTGGATATCAATATTTTACATTTCCATATCCGAAAAAAGAAAAAAAAATTCAGTTCGGATATAATAATAACGGCAAAAGGCCGTTAAAGCTAAGTTTTTTTGTACGAAATAAAAAAGAAGAAAATAATAAGGAATGAAAAAAGTAGTATCTATTTTAACCGCCATCCTGATCCTGACGCAAGTGCAGGTCTTTGCACAAAATGACGAAGGTCACAATCCTCTCGGACAAACGCTCAACGCCATCACCACGGCCGTGCCGTTCCTCTCCATCGCCCCCGACTCCCGTGCGGGCGCCATGGGTGACATCGGCTGCGCCACTTCCGCTGACGGCAACTCCCAAAGCTACAACCCCGCCAAATACGCGTTCTGCGACAACCAGTTCGGCTTCACGGTCTCCTACAGCCCGTGGCTGCGCCATTTGGTCAACGACATCAACTTAGCCTACCTGGCCGGTTACTGGCGCATTTCGGACATGGACGCCATCGGGGCCTCCCTGCGCTATTTTTCTTTAGGAAGCATTGATTTCATGGACGAGTACGGTGAGTTCATCAGCAGCCAGAACCCCAATGAGTTCGCTATCGACTTCACCTATTCCCGCAAACTGATCGACGAACTGTCCATCGCCATCACCCCGCGCTTCATCTACTCCAACCTCACCGCCGGTCAATTCGTGAACGGCCAGGAAACGAAAGCCGGTTTGGCCGGTGCCGCCGACCTCTCCCTGTTTTACGAACAGGATTTCGACGCCAAAGGATTGAACAACAGTACTTTGCGCGCCGGCTTGTGCATCTCCAACATGGGTAACAAGATGTCCTACTCTTCCGGAACGCTGCGTCGTGACTTCCTGCCCACCAACCTCAAATTAGGTATCGGTTACGAGATGGACTTCGACAGCTATAACAAACTGGCCATCAACGGCGAAATCAACAAACTGCTCGTCCCCACCAACCCCGTTTATCTGACGGACGAGGACGGTCGTATCGTCTATGACGATGCCGACAATCCCGTCATCGCATACGGAAAGAACCCCGACGTTTCCGTCCCGCAAGGCATGATCCAGTCTTTCTATGACGCTCCCGGCGGCTTCAAGGAGGAGATGCAGGAGGTGATGTGGGCACTTGGTGCGGAATACAGCTACCGCAACCTCTTCTTCGTGCGCCTCGGCTACTTCCATGAGAGCCAATACAAAGGCAACCGCCAGTTCCTCTCCGTCGGCGCCGGCATCAAATACAGCGTCTTCGGCATCGATGTCTCCTACCTCGTCGCCACCAAGCAGTACCACCCGCTGGCCAACACCCTGCGTTTCACCCTGAACTTCGACTTCGTCTCCGCCAACAAGAACGAAATCAAACAACAAGGCCGACTGAAATAATGGATTTCCGCGTAGGATTCGGATATGATTCCCATAGATTTGCCCCCGGCAGGCCACTGGTCATCGGGGGCATTGTCATTCCATACGAGCTGGGGCTTGCCGCGCATTCCGACGGCGACGTGCTGCTCCACGCCGTTTGCGACGCCCTCCTCGGCGCCGCCGGCCTCAAGGACATCGGCACCTATTTCCCCGACACCGACGACACTTGGAAAGGCGCCGACAGCACCGTCATTTTGGCGAAAGTGATGGAGCTGCTGACCGAACGGGAATGGCAGGTCAACAACCTGGACTGCACCCTCGTGCTGGAAAAACCCAAGATGAAGCCCTACATCGACGACATCACCCTCAAATTGTCGCAAATCCTGCATCTTTCGCCCGAAAACATCGCCGTGAAAGCCAAAACCAACGAGAAAATGGGCTTCACCGGCGCTGGCGAAGGCATCGCCGCCGTGGCCGCCGTGACGCTGCGGAAACAATGTTGAAAAAATCGTGAGGCCAATAGCAAAAAGCCTACAGCTAATAGCCAAAAAAAATGTATTTTTGCCCGTTTATAAACGAGTAAAAAATGAGACGTTTCGTTCTTTCTACCTTATTGGCTATCAGTGTTTTATTCTTGATTGCGCAACCCAAGCCCGTCAAGAACGTGATATTGATGATTCCGGACGGCACCTCCACGAGCCTCCTCTCCGCCGCCCGCTGGTACCAGACTTATCTGGATTCCACAAACACCACGCTGAATATTGACCCGTACCTCTGCGGGTTGGTCCGCACCCACTCTTCGGACGCTCCCATCGGCGACTCCGCCCCCACCACCTCCTGCTATGTGTCGGGAACGCCCTCCCAGACCGGCTTTGTGTCCACCTACCCGGTAGCCACCGACCACGATTTGGTGCCCGTGGACGCAACCCGCGCCTACCAGCCGTTGGCCACCGTGCTGGAAGCCGCCAAGATCCTGCAGCACAAATCGACCGGCCTCGTGTTCACCTGCGAGTTCCCGCACGCCACCCCCGCCGACTGCTCCGCACACTCCTACAAACGCGGCCGCTACAGCGTCATCGCCCCGCAAATGGTGCACAACCACCTGGACGTCGTCATGGGCGGCGGTGTCAAATACCTGAAAGAATCGTATCAGAACGATCTCAAAAATGCCGGATACAATGTCTATTTAGATGATATCCAAAGCTTCAGAAACTGCTCTAAAGCTCCCGTGTGGGCATTGTTCGGGGAGACCTCCATGCCTTACTGGCTGGAAGCCGACAAACAGCAGACCCCCTCGCTGGCCGAGATGACCCGCAAGGCGATCGACCTGCTCTCCAAGAATGAAAACGGCTTCTTCCTGATGGTGGAAGGCAGCAAGGTCGATTGGGCCGCGCACGACAACGACGCCAAGAACGCCCTGATCGAGTTCATCGAATTCGACAAGGCATGCGGCGAAGCCCTCCGCTTTGCCGAAAAAGACGGCCAAACCGTCGTCGTCATCCTGCCCGACCACGGCACCGGCGCCGTCACCATCGGCAACATCAAAGCCTGCAACGACGGCTACGACAAACTGTCGCTGCAACAGCTCATGAGCCCCATCGACAATTACCAGCTCTCGAACTGGTCCATGGGCGAAAAACTGAAAAAGGCCGACACCACAGAGTGGGCCCAACTCTTTGAAACCTACTTCGGCTTCACCCCGCAACCGGCCGAGCTCAACTTCCTGACCACCGCCTCCGACTACAGCAACTCCACCATACCCTACGAGCAGCGAAAGAACAACCTGTCCATGTGCAAGATGCTCAGCCAAATCCTCTACAGCCGCACCTACTTCGGCTTCACCACCTTCGGACACACCATCGAGAATGTCTTCCTCGCCATGTATCATCCACAAAACGATGTTCTCAGAGGCGTTCCGACCAACATCGACATTTTCAACTACCTCTGCCGGCAAATGGGACTGACCGACAAGATGTCCGAGCTGACGTCCGACATCTACGCCGACCACCACCAAGTTTTCGAAGGTTTCGAGGTGAAAATCGACAGTGTGGACAAATACAACCGCAAACTCACAGTCAAAAACAAACGGAACGTATTGACAGCCAACAGCTTCGACAACTACGTCATCGTCAACAACCGCAGAGTGGACCTCAACTCCGTGATTGTCTATGTGGACAAAACCAACACCTTCTACCTTCCCAAGGAGTTGAGACTGCACATGGAATTAAAATAATTTATTCGGAAATAAAATTTTTTCAAGACAACATCGTTACAACCTTTCACGAAAAAAAAAGAGAAAAAAATGGAAACCACGAGTTCAATGAATCAAACAACGCAATCCCAAAGATCCAACCAGGACAATCCCTTGAAGAAATGGGTCATCATTTTGGGGGCTTTGGCAGGATTGTTCCTCTGCAGCACACTCTACCTTGCGTTCTTCGCCAAACCGACGACCAACAGGGTTTACAAAGAGGTGGAAAACAAGAATTTTGAACTTCAAAGCGAACTGGACTCCTTATTGGCGGAGCACAACCGCATCAAAGAGCAATACGGCGAGCTCTCCGACCAACTGAGCGAGAAGGACAGCATCATCATGGCCAACGCCGCCGAAATCGAGAAGATGATCAACTCCCAGGCCGACTACAACCGCATCAAGAAACAGCTGGCGCGGCTGCAGAACATCTCGCAGGAGTACGTGAAAGAGATGGACAAACTCTATCAGGAAAACAAAGCCCTGAAGGAGGAGAACCAGCAAGTGCGCGCCGACCTGGAGCAGGAACGCGAAGTGACGCGCACCATGCAGAAATCCAACGAGGATCTGACTCAGAAAATCAGCAACGCCGCCACATTCAAGGCTTATAACCTCAAGAGCGGCGGTTATCTGGTGCGGAACAAAGGCTCGGAAGAACCCACCGAAAAGGCCAACAAGGTGAAACGCATCAAAACGACCCTGATGCTGGGCGAAAACTCACTGATCGAGCCCGGCCCGGTGAACATCTACTGCCGCATCGCCATCCCCGAGACCGGCAAAGTCCTCACCATGGGCTCCGGCGACACCTACTCGTTCGTGCACAACGGCCAGAGACTGCAATACTCCTGCAAAACGGTGGTGAACTACAACAACAAGGCAGAAAACATCACGATGGACTGGGATCTGATGTCTGACGACAAAGCCATCAAAGGACAATACAGCGTCCAACTCTACACGGACGACCAGTTCCTCGGAGAGTGCTATTTCACACTCAAATAATTCATAATTCCTAAATCCACAAATCGTTATGGTTAGTCGGCACTTTTTGCGAATCAAAACAATGCAGGCGCTGTATGCCTACAACGCCAACCCGAAGGCGGAGCCGCGCACCTATGAGGCGGACCTTATCAAAGCAATCAAAGGCACCTACGAACTGTTTCTGTGGCTGTTCGCCCTGCTGCCGGAAATCGCCTTCTACCGCATGAAAAAGCTGGAGAGCCTCAAGGAAAAATACAATCCCACGCACGAGGATTTGAATCCGAACACCCGATTTGTGGACAACCGCGTGATCCGTCAGATCGAAGAGAACAAGATCCTGAAACAACTGTGGCCCAAATACCACATCCTCTGGGAAGACGAGAAAGACCTGATTGCCAAATTGTTCCATGAGATAGAACTGCTGCCCGAATACGAAGCGTATATGGCTTCCACCCAGAACAACTATTTCGAAGACAAAAAAATCGTCCTGGCCATCATTGAAAAAGTGTTTGCCAACAACGACTTGCTGCACTGGTATTTGGGTGAAAAGAACACGCACTGGATCGATGACTACGAGGAGGCGATGCTGATGTTCTACCAAAACGTGAAGGAGTTCAAGGAGACCAAAGGCGACGAATGCCGGATCGACTCGCTGTTCAAAGGCGAAGAAGACGAGAAATTCTGCCGCGAGTTGTTCCGCAAAACCCTTGATCACGCATCGGAATACACCCAGATGATCGAAGGCAAACTGCAGAACTGGGAACGCGAACGCGTCATCCAAATGGACCTCCTGCTCATGCAAATGGCCCTCTGCGAATTGTTGGAATTCCCGTCCATCCCCATCAAAGTCACCCTGAACGAGTATATCGAAATCGCCAAATGGTACAGCTCCGACAAGAGCAAAGTGTTCATCAACGGCATTCTCGACCGGTTGATTGTCGATTTGCACGACAGCGGACAGTTGGTGAAGACTGGACGCGGCTTGTATCAAGGTCGGGAAAACGAGACGACGGAAAACGAGGAGAATAAGAAATAAACAGACAAGAAGATGAAAAGAATCCCGATATTGTTGCTCATAGCCCTGTTTGTCCTGGGTGGCTGCCACCGGAAAGCGGCAAAAGAGGGCGAGTTCACCGTGAACGATGTCCATATCCCGCAGACAGCGAACGGCCTGTCGGACAAGGAGGCGAAGAACATGCCCGTCATCACCTTCGACCAAACGACCTACGACTTCGGCGAAGTGATTGAAGGCGAACGGCTCACCTACGCTTTCAAGTTCAAGAACACCGGCAAGTCGAACCTGATCATCTACTCGTCGGAGGCCACCTGCGGCTGCACCACCTCGCAGCCCCCGAAGGCTCCCGTGCGCCCGGGCGAAAGCGGCGAAATCACCGTCACCTTCGACTCCAAAGGACAGAAAGGCAAGGTGCAGAAACGCATCCTCGTGGGTGCCAACACCTATCCTGCTGAAACCATCCTCACCATCACCGCAAATGTCACATCAAACAAATAATTAATAATCAAAAACTTATGATTATGTTGAACACAATCTTACCCTTGCTCCAAGCAGAATCCGCGACACCCGCAAAAGGAATGGGCGGCGGCTCCTCCATGCTCATTTTCCTCCTGCTGATGATCCTGATTTTCTACTTTTTCATGATCCGTCCGCAACAGAGAAGACAGAAAAAGCTTGAGGAAGCCCGCAACAGCCTTCAAAAAGGCGACAAGGTGGTCACCATCGGCGGCATCCACGGCAAAATCGTCGATGTGAAAGACCGCACCTTCACCATCGAAATTGCCCACGACGTGCGCATCGACGTTGACAAGGCTGCCATTTCCTTCAACGAAGCCGACTTGAACAACAAGAAGTCCGAAGCCCCGAAGGAAGAAAAAACCGAGGAGAACGCATAAATCATGGTAGAGAACAAGTCCCGAATACCGGTGAAACTCCCATCACTGGCATTTATTGTATGCCTGCTGATTTCCATCGCCTGCTGGCTCTTAGTCACCCTGTCGAAAGACTACAAGATGACTTACGAGTTCAAGCTCGTGTGCGATAACCTGCCCGAAGGCCGCAAGTCGGTTACCGCTTCCGACACCGTCCTCACACTGACATTCAACCAAAAAGGACTTCGGTATTTGTCCAAACCTTTCTCCGAAAACGAGAAAGTGGTGACGATCTCCATCAGCGACCTGATCAAACCGAAGCACAAAGTGACGGTTTACACTTTCACCAACAAGGAACTGTGCGACTACCTGTCCACCCACAACTTCGGTCCTGAATTGGAAGCGGTGTCAGCTCCCGAAGTCATCACCTTCTATTTGCGCTAAAATGCTGAAAATCGGTCTCACCGGCGGCATCGGGACGGGGAAAACCTACCTGTCCACCCATTTCCGGGACATGGGCATCCCGGTGTATTATGCCGACGACGAGGCGAAAAAGCTCTACCGGAAGCCCGAGTTCTTAGAGGAAATGCGCAAACAATTCCCTCAACAAAACCTTTGGTTTCCCGATGGGACGCTGAATATGTCACAAATGGCTCAATCGTTTGAAAATGAAGACTTTCTGAAACGATTGAGCCATTTCGTGCACCCATACGTGATGCGCGATTTCGAGCGCTGGGCCGATGAACAGCAGACCCATGCCGTCATCATGGAGTCGGCCATCATTTTCGAATACAACCTGGTTCCCTACTTTGACAAAATCATCGTGGCCGATGCCCCGGAATTCCTTAGGATCAAGCGGATTCAACAACGCAACCCGCATCTATCGGAATCGGACATCCGCCAACGCATGGCACGCCAGATGCCGCAAGAGGAAAAGTGCCGCCGCGCTGATTTGGTGGTCTGCACCGGAGAAACGTATGCGGAAGGCAGGGGCGAATAATGATTCATCCCTACAAATGAACCCTAAATAACGATTTGTATTCGGGGCCGTCTTTGTGGAGGAAACTCTGATAGAGGACCAATGTATCAATGTTTATTTCCTGAGAAAACGATTTTGGGACAGCTTCGATGCTTTCCCAAAATTTGTGTTTGTCGTGCAGTTTTTTGACACGGCCTAATGTGATATGCGGCACGAAATTGCCGTAGTTGGGTTCAAACCCCATCGTCTGCAACTTCGGCTCCAAATCTTCGAAGAACTTCTTGAAGGGCTCGAAATGCTCGAATCCCAACCAAATCACCTCAGGATGATAGTGACTTCCGAACACGCCGATTTTGTTGACTGTCAACGTGATAGGATCGTTTTGCGCAGCGATCTCCGTTAATGCCGTCTTTATGTCCGGCACACGTTGCGGCGGGGTCGCGCCCAAGAACCGCAATGTCAAGTGGCGCACGTCGTCCTTCACCCACACGATGTCGTCGTGGCGCAGTCGGAAACGCAAATCGGCGGAGATCTTTTGGATTTCCGCCGACAAGCTGATTATGGGTGTGGCGACGAACAACCGTTTCATTCGCCTTTCGTATTCTGGTTGTGGAAACGCAACAACTTGTTGTAGAGGTGTCTGCGCTCGGGTCCGATGACATTGTGGTCATGGACGGTATAGACAAAATACTCCAACTCGATGTCGTCGCTGACGGCTTGACGGAGCAGCTCCAAGGTATGTTGTTGAACCACCGTGTGGTCCTGCGCGCCGTGCATCACCAACAGCGGACATTTCACGTTTTTGATTTTCGGGATGATGTTGGCATTCTCGTAACCCGACGGGTTCTCTTGCGGGGTGTCCATGTAGCGCTCGCCGTACATCACCTCGTACCACTCCCAGTTGACCACCGGACCGCCACAAGAAGCCGCCTTGAAAGTTTCGGGGTGCGCAGTAATCAACGACAACACCATGAAACCGCCGTAGCTCCAGCCATCCAGACCAATACGGTCGGCATCCACGTAAGGCAGTGATTTCAAGTACTCCACGCCGCACATCTGGTCTTCCACCTCGCGCACGCCAAGATTGCGGTGGATGCACTTTTCAAATTCCGCGCCACGGTTCTGCGTGCCACGGTTGTCGAGCGTAAAGACAATGTAGCCCTGCTGCGCCATGAATTCGAGGAAAAGGCCGCCTGAGAGGTACTGGTTGGTCACCAACTGCGAGTGCGGACCGCCGTAAACGTACAGGAACACAGGGTATTTCTTGCTTTTGTCCATGTTCGGGGGCGTGATCATGCGGCACCAGAGGGAGTCGCCCTCCTTGTTCACGATGGGGAAGATTTTCGTGTCGCCGAGCTGCATCACACCGAACGGGCTCTTCGCAGTGAGCAGCGTCTTGACGGTTTTGCCGTTGTTATCCACCAACGAAATCACGCGCGGGGTGGTCGGATTGCTGAAGTAATCGATGAAATAAGCTTTCGATTCACTGAAGACAGGACGGTGCACACCGTCGGCGTGGGCCAGGCAGGTGAGGGTGCCCTTGTCGATATTGACCTTGCAAACGTATTGATTCACAGGTTTTTCCAACGAAGCCGTGAAGTAGATGTTCTTCTCGTCCTTGTCCATGCCATAGTACTCGCTGATGTCGAATTTGCCGTTCACGACCTTCTTCACCAACTTGCCGTCAGCCGTATAGAGGAAAAGCTGTTTCCAGCCGTCGCGATCGCTGAACCAGAGGAAATTACCGTTTTTCATGAAAATCATGCGGCGGGTGGGCTCCGTGTAGCGGTTGTCGCGCTCCTCGATGAGAGTGGCCAATTTCTTGCCGCTTTGCAGGTCGTATCGAATCAGCTTGGAGTGGTTCTGCTCGCGGTTGAGGTGCGAAATGTAGATGTATTTTTCGTCGGGGGAGAAAGTGACGTTGGTCAGGAACTCGCCGTCAGCTTTGTCGGTTTGGATATAATGGTAAACAGGAGCGCCTTTCTCAGCGGATTTGGCCACATCGAAGATGCCGAGGGTCACCACGTGGGAGGTGCGGCCGGCCATCGGGTACTTGATGTTCTCGACCGTTGCGATGGGCGTGCCGGTGTTCACGAGCGGGTAATCCTCCACCATGCTCTCGTCCATGCGGTAGAAGGCGATGAAGTTGCCGTTCGGGGAGATGTACTGGCCTTCGTCGATGCCCCACTCGCTGCGGTGCACCGACTCGCCGAAGACGATGTGCTCGCCTGTGTCGGGACAGAGCAGGATGGGCTTGTAGCCGTTCAGCGCGCTCTCCACAAACACACCTTTGTCGTTTTTGATAACGAACACCTTGTGTTTCACGTCCTGGTCAATTACATCGTCCCAATCGACCTTGTCGAACCCGTAGGATTCGGTTTCATTTCCTTTCAATAAAGCGAGAACTCTGTTGTCGCGGGGGAAATAGAGGGTGTTGGCGTCAATCCACTCGTAGCCGTAGGCGCTGGAGATTTCGTGCGCTTTCAAGGACACGGAAGTGACGAGCTCGGACTCCTTGCCGTTTTTGGCGTTGACGAGCATGATGTTCTGGTCGTCGTCGAGATAGGAATACTGGTCCGCGCCGGGACGCCAAGCGACACCGTAAATGTTGTCGATGGTGTAGCGTTTGGTGAAATCAATGGTCTGGCCGAAGACAGGAGCCAGCAACATCAGGCAAAGAATGCCGAATAAAAGGGTTGTTTTTTTCATTTTTTGACTATAACTATGACTTAGACTATAACTATTGACTTAGACTATGACGGGGTGGATGTGGTGGTGTCCGTTCGGGTCGGATTCTCGCTGACAGGGGTGTTTTGTTCCTTTTTCCGAGAAAAATTGAAGAATTTGGCTTTCTTCTTGTACACAAAAATGCTGTTGAGGACGTAGTTCATGAGACCGACAGGGATGGCCATCACGGTCAAGTTGAGGTAGTTGTTGCTGCTGCCAAGATACTCCAGCAGGCGGATTCCCCCGATATTGAGCAGATACGTGAAAAAGGTCACAGCCAAGAATCTGAGCAGCAGTTTGTTGTCTTTGTTCTTGAAGACCAACACGCCGTACGTCTTGAAATTGAACAAAATGCTGACGATGGTTGCCAGAAAATTGGAAACCACGTAGGCATGGTGGAGTTTGAACAGATGCTCGAAGATGAACAGGAAGACGTAATTGATGAACAACCCGAATGCCGTGTTCAGCATGGCAACCAACACGAACCGGATGAACTGAGGTTCAAAATAGCGGTGTAAAAAATCCTTTATCACTGTTCAACAATAAAGCGGCAAAAATAAAAAAATAAAGCATACGAGCGGTATAGAAAAAATACTATATTTGCACCCCTAAAATTATTGCAATGGAAGAGAGACAATTGCGCAGCCAATTTAAGATCAGAATCTCAGGCATTGAGCTCGGAAAACATTGTTTTTCAATAGATTGCAATAAAGAGTTCTTTGAACTGGCAGGTATCGAACAATTGCTGGACGGCCGTTTGGTTTTGCGGGTTGAAATGGAAAAATCTGAGAAAATGGTCGATTTCCAGTGCCACTTCGAAGGGGATGTGGTGGCCGAATGCGACCGCTGTCTCGCCCCCGTGACCCTGCCGATGAACTTCGATGAAAGACTGATCGTGAAGTTGGTGGCCGAGAACTACCACTCCGAGGAGGAGCAGGAGGACGACATCTGGATGATGGACGAGAACACCTACGAGATCGATCTCTTTCACTTCGTGTATGAGTCCATCGTGCTCGCGCTGCCCATCCGCATCGTGCATGAGGATGACGCCGACGGCAACCCCACCTGCGACCCGGAGGTGATGCGCCGGCTCGATGAGATGAATGCCGAAAACACTGAAAAAGAGCAGGATACGGACCCCCGCTGGGACGCCCTGAAAAACATAAAACTGGATTAATAACAATAAAAAAATAAAAAGATATGCCACATCCGAAAAGAAGACACTCTGCTATCAGAAGAGATAAGAGAAGAGCCAACGATTTCATCACCGCTCCCCAGCTGACCACGTGCAGCCACTGCGGCGCCCCGATCCTCACCCACCGCGTATGCCCTGAGTGCGGTTACTACAGAGGCAAACAAGCCATCGAAATCGGTAACACGGCTGAGTAAGCGTCCTTCCGGCGCTTCTGATTAACGAACAGATGACATGAGCGATTGTGTCATCTTTTTGAGTTTATAGCATTATGGAAATCGTTTTCGCCACTCACAACTTGCATAAAACCGAAGAGGTGCGCGCCATCCTCGGACAAGAATACCATATCCTCAACCTGCCGGAATTAGGCTGCCCCGACATCCCGGAAACCGCCGACACGCTGAAAGGCAATGCGTTGCAAAAAGCGCAATATGTCGTGGACCACTACCACCGCAACTGCTTCGCCGACGACACCGGTCTGGAGGTCGAAGCCCTCGACAACCAGCCGGGCGTCTATTCCGCCCGCTATGCCGGCGAGGGATGCTCCTATCAGGACAACGTCCGCAAACTGCTGGCGGAGATGCGCGGGATGACCAACCGCAAGGCATGCTTCAAGACCGTGGTCGCCCTCATCCTCGACGGCAAACAGTACTTCTTCGAAGGCCGCGTGGACGGCATCATCCTGCCCGAACAGCGCGGCACCGACGGCTTCGGCTACGACCCCGTCTTCCTGCCCGACGGCCACAACAAGACCTTCGCGGAGATGGACGCCGCCACCAAGAACAGCATCAGCCACCGCGGCCGCGCCATACGACAACTCGCCACGTTCCTGTTGGAGCGCGGGAAGTGATTCTATTGCGGAAATTGATGCGGAAAAGCGGAAATATGCGGAAAAATGATGCGATAAAATGATGCGATAAAGCGGAAATATTCTAATCACTAATCCCTATTCCCTACTCCCTGTTCCCTGCTCCCTGCTCACTAAAACATCATTAATCACCAACGGGAAGTACTTGTGCTCCAGCTGGTGGATTTTCGTCTCGACCGTCTCCAACGTGTCGTCGGGTTCGGCATGGAAGGCAAACTGGTTGATGATCTTGCCTGTATCGACCCCTTCATCGACAAAATGGATGGTGATGCCGAAGACTTTCACGCCATAGTTATAGGCGTCGGCGATGCCGTGCGCGCCCGGGAAAGAGGGCAGCAACGCGGGATGGAGGTTGATGATGCGCATCGGATAGGCTTCCAACAACGTCTTGCCGATGATGCGCATGTAACCGGCCAGCACGATGTAATCGACTTTGCGGCGCTGGAGTTCCGCCAAAACGGCCTGCTCGTAGGCAGCCTTGCCCGCATAGTCCTTCGCACAAAAAGTGAACGCGTCAATGCCGGCGGCACTGGCGCGTTCCACTGCTTTGCTTGAAGGATTGTCGGACACCAACAGTGCAATTTCGGCTTTCAGCGTTTGCTGTTTCACGGCCTCGATAATGGCCTGGAAATTGGAGCCGAAACCGCTGGCGAATACGGCAATCTTCTTCATAATGAATTAGTTACCTTTAGGACACTTGTTGCCTTCTTTCGGGCAACCTTCGCCTTTTTGGCAACCAGGCTTTTCGCCTTTGCAGCAAGGCTTGCCTTCACCCTTTTTGCAACCGCCGCAGCAGCCCATCTCGTCAAAAGCAGCCTTTCTGTCATCGAGGGAGAGCTTGTCCCAGTTGAGCATGGCAGCCTCAAATTTGGCTTTCTTCTCTTCCTGGGCTTTCTTCATAGCCTGCATCTCGTCGTATTTGGCTTTGCGCTGGTCGAGCAACTCGGCTTTGCGCTCGTCAGTGAGGTTTTCCCAGTTCTGCCAATCTTCGGCGGCCTTTTTACATGCCTCCATCTCGGCTTTCTGCTCCTCGGTCATCTCCTTGCAGCAAGGAGTTTCCTCGGCTTGGACCTCAGTGGCTTCAGCATTTTGTTCGGCGGGCTTGTTGTTCGTGCAAGCGGTGAACATCAGACAGCATGCAGCTGCCAACATGATAAAGAGTTTCTTCATTTTTTCAGTTTTAATTTGAATGAATAATTAAAAAATCGCGGCAAAGATAATGTTTTTTCAAAGTGGCAAAGTGTTTATTTTTCTTAAAAAAACGACACTCCCAACAAAACCTTTCGACACGGAATCCGCCCTCCTCTCAATGCCGTCAACGAATCTTCACCCGACGCAAATCCAGCATATTCACCGGATTTGAGCCCATTCCTTCGACGTTTTTCTGCACGAAACGCGCCACCTTGTCATAATACAAAACCACAAACGGGGCGTCCTCCACCAACATGGCATCCATCTGGACGTAGTATTCGGTGCGCAGGGAATCATCCGTGCAACGCTGCGATTTTTCGTATAGTTGGTCGAATTTCGGGTTCACATAATGCGTATAGTTGGACCCGTTGGGCTGCAGGTTTTTGGAGTAGAACAGCGACATCTGGTTCTCGGCGTCGGGATAGTCGCAGATCCACGAGCCGCGGAAGAACGGCAGTTGGTAGCTGCGCATCATCTCCCGCTGCTGTGCCGGCTGCGCGATATCCAGCTTCAGCGTGATGCCGATCTGCTCCAACTCATGCTGAATGTACTGGCACAAGTCGGCATACTGCGCCGACACGGTGAGCGTGACTGGCGGAAGTCCTTTCCCGTTCGGGTAGCCCGCCTCTGCCAACAACTGCAAGGCTTTCTTGGGGTTGTAGTCGTAGCCCCCCGTCCGCTCCGGACCGTAAGAAGGCATACCTCTCGGCACAAAGCCGCCGTCGCCCGCATAACCCATGTTGTTGCGCAAGTATTTCATCATCTTGTCGCGGTCGAAACCATAGTTTATTGCCTGACGAATCCGCTTGTCCATCAGCGGATTACGTTTGTCCGACGGTTTCAGGTTGAAGCCCAAATACTCCGTGTTGAGATAAGGCCCCGTAATCAGTTTGATTTTGTCCGCATACTCAGGATTCAACTGCCCGTCCTTGGTGAGCAGAGCATCCTTATAGCTCGGGTCAACGCCCGACATGAAATCGAGCGATCCTTTCATAAACTCCATGAACACAGACTGTTTATCGACGATAAACGAGACGGCAACCGCGTCGATATAGGGCAGTCGGTTGCCGGCGGAGTCAGTTTCGAAGTAATTCGGGTTCTTGCGCATCACCAACTTCACCCCTTCTTCCCACAGTTGCATCTGGAACGGCCCCGTGCCCACAGGGTACTTACGAAAATCCTTGCCGTAACGCTCCACCGCCTCGTGCGGCACCACCGAACAGTATTTCATCGTCAGGATACCGAGGAACGGCGGAAACGGCTCCGTAAGTTCAATTTGTAAAACAGTGTCGTTCAAAGCCTTAAATGCCGGAACGCCGTTTTTGTCGCGTTTCACCTTCTGGAAAATCCACGCCCCCGGCGAAGCCACCTCGGGATCGAGAATGCGACCCAGACTATAGACAAAATCGGCGGCGGTGACATAGCGCGGACCGTCAAACGGGAAAAAGTCCGTCTGGTGGAACTGCACATCATCGCGAAGCACGAACGTGTAGGTTTTCCCGTCTTCGGAAATCGTCCAACTTTTCGCGATGGCCGGGACCACCCGCAGCTGGTCGTCCATATCGACCAACCCGTTATAGAGCTGGTTGCAAGGCCAGATGGTGGATTGTCCGGACGAGAAAGCCGGGTCAAGGCTCAGAATGCCGGACGACTCGTTATAGTGGAAAATCTGCTTGTCGGGATGGTCGAACCTCGTTTTGCATGAAGCGAGCAGAAGGGCGACAACCAGCAGGATGGATATTTTTTGAGCGATGAGTTTCATGTTACGACAGCGCCTGGTTGACTTTCTTGGAGGACTCCAACAGGGAATTGTACTCTTCTGGAGTGATATCGATGTAGAAATAGTAAATCGGGTTCACCGGCTGTCCGTTTTTGATCACCTCGTAATGCAAATGCGAGCCCGAGGACATACCCGTAGAGCCCACATACCCAATCAGTTGGCCTCGTTTTACCTTTTGTCCGGGCCTCACGGCGGCTTTCGACATGTGCGCGTAGAGCGTCTGGTAGGAATAGCCGTGGTTGAGCAGAATGCAGATGCCATAGCCGGATCCCGGATTCTCGCGGGAAACGGTTCCGTCGGCGGTGGCGTAGATGGGCGTTCCTTTCGGGGCGGCGATGTCGATACCCGTATGATTGCGCAACGTCTTGAGGACCGGATGATAGCGTTTCCCGAAACCGGAAGTGATGGTGTACATGTTCTTCAGCGGACGGATGGCGGGGATGGCCGCCAGCATTTCCGCCTTGGAATTGGCGATCCGCTCCAGCGTGTCCAACGACCGGGTCTGCACCGCCATCCTGACCGTCAGTTGGTCGGCCTTTTTGTTGGCGGCCTTCAACAGCGTGTTGGCTTCCGAACGGGAGAGGCTGTCGAAACGCGTGTCCTCCACCAACAACGGGTAACGCTCACTCGCGGGCACCGGATCCGCCTCGAAGACATTGCGGTAGATGTTGTCGTCGCGGTCCTCAATGTCCGCCAGCACCTCCGACAGCACGTCAAGGCGGGCGGTAAGGTAATCCACCTCCTCCTTCAGCTCGTTGTTTTCCCGTTCGAGGATCTTCACCTTCGGGGAATCAATCACGTAGAAGGCAATCCAGACGAACACCAACGCGAAAGCCACGCCGCTGGCGAACACCCACACAAGCCGTTTGAAAAGGTGTTTGAAGCTGACCTTGACCTTCTCGTAGGTAAGGGTCTTGGGATTGAAATGATAGAACGATTTGGGCATCTCACTAATTGCAGCCGATACAAATTTGGTCTCCCTGCCCGTAGCTGTTGATGCTACCGCTGTTCCGTTTGATGAGAATCTTCAACTGGATGCCGTAACGCTGGGCGATATACCGATAGGTGTCGCCTTGTTGAAGGGTATGGTACGGCACCGAGGACTTCGTGCTCTTCATTTCGAGATAAATCACCTCGTCCTCAATGGGTTCCGAACCGTCATACACATCGTTGTAAAGGCGCAGATTCTTCTCTGTCATCTGCAGGGAAGCGGCCAGTTTCTGATAGGTGTCGCCGGCACGTGCCAAGATGAACTTGGTCTTGTTGTTCTCATAGACGGGACGGCTCGTATAAGGATAATACGCTGATTTGTAAGGTACTGAATACGGATCCAACACGAAGACGTTCAAACCGTTCACCTTTTCAGGCTGTTTGGAGTTCTGGTCTTCCGCTTGTTGTGAAGGTTGAGAAGACTGGGAAGGTTGTGCGGGTTGGCTTGGTTGCGCCACAGTCGTCTGTTTCGGTTTCTCATTCTTCTCCACAATCACCTGTATTCCGTTCACCTCCATCGTATCTGGTTTGTTTGAAGCCTGTTTCGGTTTTTCCGGCTGGGCCGGTGCGGGCTGGGCGGGTTCTGTTTTTTTCACCTCCGCGGGCTTGGTGACGGGATTTGACGCGGGCGTTACGGGCTTGTTTTGCGCCACTGCGGGCTGCTGCGGCATTTCCGCGCGTTCGGGCTGCGGCTTCTGCACCGCCTTAAGAGCCGTGGTGTCGCCCAACTTCTGCGCCACCTTCCGGTCGTAGTGCATCAGATAGTATTTCTCGATGATGGAAACCAGCGTGTCGGCATATTTCGGGTTGCCCGAAAAACCGGCTTCCAGAAGGCCGTTCGCCCATGACCGATAGTCCGTTATGGGATAGTAGAACAACTTCACGTAACGGCTGCGGGTCGAGAGGAAAAGCGAGTGGTCGCGGTAGGAATCGGCATCCGTGGCGTATTTCCGGTAGCAATTCTCGTGATTCTTGTCGGCGGGGCGGAAATAGGTCTCCCCCGTCCACTCCTGCGTGTGGCACATGATGGCGAAGTGGTTGTGGCACTCGCGCACCAGGTCGTTGGTGCCCGCCTGCGAGGCATAGATGGCCTGCGCCAACGTGATGCTGGCCGGCACACCGTAAAGTTCCATCTCCTGCATCGCAAGTCCTTTGTATTCATCTATGTAGTCATAGATTTTGTCTTCCATCGTATATTGTGCAGACACGACGGTCATCAGGCATAAACCTGCCAAAAAACATGCTATTCTTTTCATTGTTTCAAGTATTTATCTTCTCAATAATATCTGGTCTCCGGGGTGAATAACGGAATTTTCTTCCAACATATTGTATTTCAAAATGTAACGGAGTTGCACGCCGTAACGCTGGGAGATATAGCGGAGCGTTTCGCCTGCCTGCACCGTGTGTATGCGCATGGCGCTCCCGCGAGCCTTGGCCTCCACATATACAATCTCGTTCTCCACAGGCTCGTCATCAGGACCCGCATCGTTGAACTTCCGCAAATTGTCAACCATCACCTGTATATCCTGCGCGATCTTCGCGTACGTGTCCCCCTTCTCCGCTATCACGAAATAGGTGTTGTTGTTTTTGAACACCTTCCGGTAGGTGAAGGGGCTCTCGTCGGTCGGGTAATCGCTGCCGACTGCGGTGAACACCTTCTTGCCGTGCTTGTCCGTTGTCGGTTGCGAACCTGACTGCGCGGCGGGCGTGGTTTCCGCCACGGGCTTGGTCCCAAGCTCTGTAAGCGGACATTTTCCGTATGTTTGTTGGTAAATGGTGTCCAATGCTGCGATGTTGAACCGTTCGATGAGGCTGATCAGCCGGTCAGCATACTGCGGATTGGTGGCATAGCCGTCCTGCTTCAACGTTCTGGCCCACGCCTGATAGTCCATGATGTCCAACTGGAAAAGGTTCGCATAGCGTTTCCGGTTGGTCAGGAACAGCGAATGGTCGTTGTAGGACTCTTCCACCGAGGCATACTTGCGAAAACACTCCTGCAGTTCATCGTCGTCCACCAGAATCGTGTCGCCGTCCCACTCATGGCATTTGATGCCGAAATGGTTGTTGCCCTCCGTGGCCAGACGGCTTTTGCCGCAGGCGCTCTCGAAGATGCCCTGCGCCACCGTGATGCTGGCCGGAATCTTGTACTCGTGCATCTTCTTCACCGCCACATCGGCGTACTGCTCTATGTAATCCCGGATGTCCTGCTCGTTGTATTGCGCGAAAACAGCAACACCCCCCAGCAAACATCCCAACAAACATATTATTTTCTTCATATTCTCCGAATTCGTTATTTTTTCTTCTACCGAGCTCTTGCCCCTACCGGGGCTGCTCATGGAAATGGTCTTCTTTTTCTACCGAGCTCTTGCCCTTCCCTATTCCCTATTCCCTATTCCCTTGACCCTATTCCCTTGACCCTAATCCCTTGACCCTAATCCCTAATCCCTAACCCCTCAAAGACCAACTTCGTGTAAAACTGTTTAACATCCAATCCCTGGCTTTTCAGCTGTGCCGGGATGATGCTCAGCGCGGTCTGTCCGGGTATGGTGTTAACTTCCAGGAAATAAGGTTTTTTCGCCGCTTCGTCGAGGATGAAATCGACACGGACGATGCCTTTGCAGTCGAGTTGGCGGAAGACGGTTTCCGCATACCGGCGCACGAGCACCTGCATGTCGGGGGCGATGTCGGCGGGGGTGATCAGGCTGTGGCCGACGTCGGTGTATTTGGCGTCGTAGTCGTAGAACTCGTTATGGGCGACGATCTCGGTGATGCCGAGCATCTTCACGTCGCCATACGCGGCCGTGACGCCGCAGGCCAGTTCGCGACCGTGGATCATCTTCTCCACAATCAGCTGGTTGTCGTACTTCAGTGCCTCTTCGAACGCCGGCAGCAGTTCTTCGCGGTTGTGCACTTTCGTCACACCCACGCTGGATCCCGAGTTGCAGGATTTCACGAAGCAGGGGTAGCCGCAAACTTCCTCGACATGCTCCACGTCAACGGGGTCGCCGGCGTAGAAGTGCAGCGACGGGGCGATAGGGATTCCGAGTTGGGCCACGGCGAGGTTGCAGTAGAACTTGTTGAAGGTCAAGGCGGACGGGAAGCTGGTGCAGCCCACGTAGGGCATCTTGATCATCTCGAAATAGCTCTGCAGTTTGCCGTTCTCGCCCGGGGTGCCGTGGATGGCGATGAACGCGACGTCGAACACGATTTTCCGGCCGTCGATCGTCAACGAAAAGTCGTTCTTGTCGATTTGGAAAATCCGTCCGTCGGCCGCCCGGTAATGCCAGTCGCTGCCTTTGAAATGGATCAAATAGGGTTCGAACAGCGTCTTGTCCAGCTGTTGGAAAATGTTGTCGCCGGATCTCAAAGAGACCTCGTATTCGCCAGAATCACCGCCGGCTATAAGTGCTACTTTATACATTTTATTCAATATTATATACAAATGGCAAATATAGTGTTATTCCGTGTGGCAAACAGCGGAAAAAAAATGTTTTTTTAACAGCGGATTGTGTGTTATTCGGGGAGTTCCGCCGGGGCCGGCTCTTGTTGCGGAGCGGTTCCGGCTGCCACGTCCCGCGGCTGGGTGCCAACCACGCGGTACCCTCCGGTCTTCTTGCTGCCGGCGTATTCGATGAGGCCGTCGGCCTTGAGCTGGCCGAGGATGCGGGTCACGGTGGATTTCGGGTATTTTGTCTCAGTGACTATATCGCTTATATTGCAGTCCGCATGTTTGGAAATGTACTTCAAGATGTTTGATTGTTTCTTTTTTATTTTCGCACTGATATGCCGGGGCTTCTCCTTTGGAATGCCCTGGAGAGAATCATCTACGACACGGGAAGCCCTCTTTTTTTCAGGACTGTTGTTCATCACGCTGTTGTCAGAAACAGCTTCTTCGTTTTTTTTGTTTTGTAAATAATGCTCAATGTCCAGAATGGCCGCCGGAGCAATGGTGGAACCGAGAGGTAATGACACGGTGTTCCCTGTTTCATCCGTTCGAACAGTTACTTCTTTGTCGGTGAGGGATTGTACGTAAGGTAAAAAAACGGCGCAATTTTTGGATATTTTGACGTAGCCATGACTGTTTTTCAAGGTTTCGAAGAAAGACATCGCCCCGCGTCTCCTGTACTGATATCCGTCATTCGCGTGTATGTCCGTGTAGTTCTGGATTTGGATGAGGTAACAAAGGTTGCTTGCTTCTAAAACATATTGCTCGTTTTTTCTTAGGGCAATAACCTGACTCTTGCGTTTCAAAAGGGCAGCGTCTGTTTCCAAGAGTTTGAAGTTCAGTCTTAAATTGTTGGCCATCAATCCAATAAAACCCAAAAGACAGCTGTCTCGAAGGAGCAGGTTGAAAAAGAAAACGTTTTTTAATTTCGAAACATCTCCCTCGGGCATTCCCTGAGGCAAGCAGGATAGAACGATGTCAAGGGTAAGACAATATTCCAGCACGGTTACCAGCAACGCTTCAACAAAGGAAGCAATCGTATAATGCCAAAAAGTATGTTTCTTGTAGAAAAAAGGGTAGATTAACCAGTAATTAACTGCCATGGCCAGCACCAGGGCTATTGCAAGAGTCCATTCTATATTTTTTTCGCACGCAGGTCTGAGAAAACTGTTATGGACATAATACCAGCCGAACACAGTAAAAAAAAGTATCTGACCTGCTATCACCAAGAATTTTTTATTTTTTCGCATCGGCACTTTGGATTGAATTTTGCGGCAAAGATACGACTTTCTTCCGGAAAACAGCATTTATATTCTCAAAACGAGCTTGTGCCACATTGTTTTGAAGGAATAAACCAGTGTAAATGTTTCGTTATTGAATTGAGATTTTAAATTATTAATCATTCAGGTAAAAACGAATAAAACATTGGCTATCAATAACAAATCGAATTATTTTCAAATTTAAAATCTCATTTACAAAAAAAGTTCATCGAAGAAATGACGAACAAGAAGGGTTTACAGATTTTGTGAATGGAACAATGTTTATTTTTGCAAAAAAAGTTGCTTATGAATAGAATTATTTCCTGTTTGACAATTGCCTTGATGGCATGTGTGGTTATGAACTCGTGCGAAGACAAATCGTCGGTTGCCGAAACAGACTACTCTCATAACCGAGTGATTCCCTTAACATCCGACGCCAAAACAGCCTCGTATATGTTTATATACAACATCGGTCATCGTTACTCGGACTGTCAAGGAAACTGTGTCATGGTCTGTGGGAAAAAATACCACATTGATTGTATGGGTTTTGGGAACATTTGTGTAAGGGCGACAAGTGTCACTCTCAACCAATCCGGCACCGACGTCACCGCTACTACTGTTGACACGTTCGACCTGACCTCGGAGGATTTCTTCCTGATGCCGGACCGTTCGTTGAGCTACACGGACGAGAACAACAACCGCATCTTCCTGAACATCCCGGAGCAGCTCCTCTTTCGCGACAGCACAACGCAGCAGTTCACCTTCACGGGGTTGTTCTTCAGCGACGGACCGGTGTACAGTAACGATTAACCGATTTTTGACAACGAAACATATAAAATTAACATAAAAATCAAAAAAATGAAAAAGACATTTATTTTTATTACATTTACATTATTGGTCAACTGCTCGTTTGGACAGTTTAAAATTTTGTCCAACTATGCTGCAGAAATGACAAACGGTGCGCTTACCTTTAACACATCTCCCGAAGTGGTAATTGGAGCAAATGACAACCAAGGATTGTTTCAGACATATGTCTATTTTTTCCACTCTATTGCAAATTGGAATAAGATAAAAGCATATTCTATATCTTTGATTTCTGATTCCGCTCTTAAAACGAATATAACCCAAATACAAAATGCATCTGAAATTTTGGAGAACATCAACACTTATTCATATACTATGAAAGGTAATGAGGAAGAGGTTGGGTACGGAGTTTTGGCACAAGAGCTGGAAAATATCTTGCCTGCATTAGTGGATACAGCACATGGAGTCAAAGGGGTGAATTATATTGGTATAATCCCATTCCTAATAAGCGGTTTCCAAGAAAAGTCGAGGGCATTGAATGAATTACAAAATGAGGTTGAACAAATCAAGGCGGAAAATGATTGGTTAAGGGAGCAAGTAGAATTTTTATTGGACATACAGAACGGTGGGGATCAAACCTATAACACGAAATCATTGAAAAACAGAGAGAACAACACAGAAACCTTGCCGATTCTATACCAAAACAATCCAAACCCATTCTCACAAGAGACCAGAATACGTTATTATCTTCCTGAAGCAGGCAGTAACGCTGTTATTATCATTTATAATCTGCAGGGACAGGAATTGGTAAGCTATAATCTAACAAAAAAAGGGGAGCAAGAATGTGTTATCAATGGATCTGAACTAATGGCTGGCATGTATGTGTATGCTCTGATTGTGGACAACCAATTTGTGGACTCAAAAAGAATGATCCTCACAAAATAATGCTACTATGAAACGAGTTACAGTTATGTTTTCTTTGATAGTGTTTGGGGTCTGCGGCCTTGCTCAATCTCTTGCCGAAGACCCAGACGATCCTCATTGGACACAGACTTGGGGTGATGAATTTAATGGACCATCCTTAAACACATACTTATGGAGACCCACATATATTTGGGGGAGTTGTTCCGATCAATCCGCCCTAACGAGTGACGGATCCAACCATTTGTTTCAAGACGGTGCTATAAAACTAATGACCTATGAACAAAATGAGGACTGTTTTATGTGGGAGGGAGGGACGTCTCCTGTGGTCTATTCAAAACCATATACTTCTGGTCATATTGTCTCCTTGAGTGCTTTCAAATACGGATATTTTGAGATTCGAAGCAGGTTCCCTAGTAATCTACCCCACCTTGTTGTGGGAACAGCTTCTGGTTTACCTAATCCAGGGTTTAACCCTCATCCCGTGATTAAAACAGGGGAAGGATTTAGTCCCACTTTTTGGTTATTCCCTTGTTATAGCGATCCAACATCAGGATATGTGAAATACAGTGAAATAGATGTTTACGAAGTTCGTGGCAAAACAAATGAATATAGATGCAATATCCATTATTCGGATGCTGATCACTACACGCTGACAGAAAATGGTGGATATAATTCTTGGTGGCATTTTCACCAGTGGAACGAAACTGATTATTCTTTTACCATTAACGACGGGGATTTTCACACATACGCAATGAAATGGGATTCGCTTTCTATCCACTTCTACTACGACGGAAACCCTATATGTCATTATTACCACCCCGATCACCCCAATGACGTTATTGTTCCGGGCAACCTTCTGCCTATGAATATTATTGTTGCCAATTCGGCCTATTCAGGTAATTTTCAAGACACAATAAGCAGTAACACCATCCTACCATATGCTTATGACATAGATTATGTCCGAGTATCCAATCTTGTTTGTGACAATGGGACGGTTGTAATAGACATTCCTGATTTTCGACAATACTATTATGCGGTGAAAAAATCAATTTCAATGGGTTCGGCAACCGTGTTCCCAACAGATACCACCACTTATTTGCATGCCACCGATTTTATCGAAATGCGACCTGGTTTTGAGGTTTCGGGCACCTCTCAAGTCAAAATGCTCATTGACCAGACCTGCCCCAGCGTACACACATTCGATTATCCATAGTGTTTTTTCATAAAAAAAGTATTTTTGCAGCATAAAATAATAGATTATTCAATATTAAACAAAACAAGATGAAAAAGAGATTGTATTTTGCGATATTGGCGGTTGTGGCACTGCTTTTCGCCTGCAACCGCGAAAACGAACTCGTGGACACCGACGGCAACGTTTACGAAACGGTGCGTGTCGGGACACAGACTTGGATGAGCCAGGATCTCAGAGTCACGCATTCCCCGGACGGATCCGCCCTGCGGGAGTTCAGACCAGGACTTGAGGAACCTTCCTATTTAGCATACGGCGGAAAAACGCTATACAACGCCATGGCGGCGCAGTATGGCGCAGGCTCGGGGGACGGGCTTGTGCGCGGGCTATGCCCCAAGGGCTGGCATCTCCCCTCCCGTGACGAATGGCAGGTGCTTTCGGACTATGTCACCGCGCACCCCGAACTATGGGGCACCTCCGGCACCGTGTCCCGCGCCCTGGCCAGCCAACAATGGCCTTCCGCAGAGAATCCAACCGCGCTCAACCAGACAGGTTTTTCCGCGATGCCGACGGGATACCTCATCTCATACCCCAGACATACTGAAATACTCGACTATGAAGAGAATATAAACAGGCGATGGGTAGAACGCGGAAGCACATACTATTGGAGCGCCACCCACAACGAACACTACCCCCTCACCCCTCCGGCACCGAACGATTCCATTGTCATACCCGGCACACCCGGGTGGGGCGGCTGGCTTGGCAATGACTCCTTTCAGGTGCATTCCTATATTTTCCTGCTGAATATCAATCAGGACCCCCCCCGAATATCCTCCCTGCCGGATGTCCACTATTGCGCCATCCGCTGCGTGAAAGACTGAGCGAAGCTCGAGTTGGCGGCACTGGCAAGTGATAACGACAACTTGGACAACCTTAATTCGCAAAATTCGCCGACCAACTCGCCGACGGTGAATGTGCGGAACGTGCCCGCGGGCGTGTATCTGTTGCGCGTGAGGGATGCGGAGGGGAAGGACTATATGCGGAAGATCATGAAAAAATGAGAAAACCGAACCGAGCGAAGGAATATAATTCGTAATTTCGCGGCATCATATCCCCGGATTCTGTTCACGGGCCTCGCAGGGTTTAGGGGATATGGCGCGGGAAGTAAAATAGAGGTCCCCATAATAAAGCATACCATTATGAAAAAAATCATCACCTCAGCCCTTTTCCTGTTCGCCTTGCTCAATGCCCGCGGACAGTATATGTCCTTCTTCGGCGACAGCACGTGGGAGTATCATCAAGTTGTTGTAACACAGCCACCGGAGAATTATTTGGATTTTCCTCCTGAAAATCCCAGTCCGTTGAGTGTCTATTCCCACACCTGCTCATTTAGATTTAACAAAAACAATCACGCTTACAACAATCCAAACGAATACTTTGCACTGGGAAACGATACAGACTCCCTTGTTTGGGGAAGTACTAGTGCTATACATGAAGATACTGTGTATGGGCGTTTATACTCTGGGAGTGTTTTGATTTGCGACATGTCACTGGCAGAAGGAGATACCTTTTGTTTGGAAAACTATCTTGCCGATCACCATTTTATGTTAGTGGACAGTGTCCGTTTTGTAGCTGGACGAAAAATGATTTACCTGTCATTAATAGATCATTTAGACGACTATTTTTTCGGTACGATATATGCCAATCAACATGCGGATTATCCGCTTTCCATCTATTTTATTGAGGGTGTAGGACCATCATACGGAATCTACCCATGGGGATCTGGAATTATTCCGCCATACGGAGCACATCTGAACGAAGGTTATGATTATTTATCTTATTTACTGTGTTTGCATAAAGATGATTCATTAGTGTATTTGGCAGATGAAAGACTTGGTTGTGTCCAGACTTGCGTAGGCTTAAATAAACACCCCGACCTTTCAATGAACTTGTATCCCAACCCCGCCACACAGTATGTGGTGTTGGACATAAGCACGGGGGAGGAGATGGATGGCATGGTGGTGATTACGGACATGATGGGAAGACAATGCATCCAACAGAGAGCCAAAGGATCCAATATTCGAGTTTTGGTGGCGTATTTGCCTTCAGGAATGTATTTTTTGACATTTTCGGACGGGAAGAGAACGGCTACAAAAAAGTTTTTAAAGAAGTAGTCCTATGAAAAAGAAGTGTGTTTTTTTTGGTTTTATTATAACCATGTTGTTGCTAAATATTTATAAAAGCAATTGGCTATTTGCACAGAACGGATTTTCCAACTATATCACCATTTCCAATGGAGAATTTTATGATGGCAATAGTGTTTTCAAACCGCTCTGCATCAATTATATAGCAGACTATGCGCATTGTATTGCCAATGATTGTGGTGACTATTACATCGCACCGCATTTCAATTACAGTGAAACGCATGTATATCATCGACAGACAGAAATCAATGACAGTGTTTATGAATGGCGTCATTATGGGTATGGGGTAAATGGTATTTATGAAATGGACTCCGCAACAAAGAAACTGGACCATGATTTGAAGGTCATTGATTCGTTGGGCTTCAACGTGGTACGTATTGCCCCTGTGATTTACTGGAGAAATGACAGCCTGCGAGTTCCAACAAGGTCATACGCCAGGTATTTCGAACTCACCGATACCCTTGTTGCGAGATGCGCCCGGCACGGCCTCCGGGTCATCTTAGTGCTGAGCGACGACACAAACACCTATAAACAGTTCGACCAGTACTGCGTCTATTTAGACAGCGTGACCCGCCACTACAGCACAAATAAAACCGTAATGGCCTACGTGGTCTATATGGAGCCGGGATATAAATGGAAAACGAGTCCTGATTATAACAATGACAAATTAATGATTTCCAACTGGTCAAGGAAATGGTATTATATAATTAAGCGGAACGCCCCCCATCAGTTAGTCACATACGGCATGGACGGCCTTAACAATGTGCTATTTTGGGATCCCTCTGCCTTAACCTACGACTTCCTGTCTGTGCACTTTTATGGCTCGTCCGATAATCCTATCATCTCATCCATTTCTGTTGCAGCCTATTTCAAATGGATGAATGACAACATGGTGGATGTTTGGGTTTTAGGAGAAACCGGTTTCAGCGGAACGACCGACACCTGCAATGCAGAATCTCAGGTAGGTACAGAAATAGCACAATATCATTATGCCAATCGCACCATGCAGAAATCGTTGGATTGTGGATGCAAAGGCTATGCCTGGTGGCAGTATCAAGAAGTTAAGTGGGGAAATTGCCGTTCGGATCATTACGGAATCGTCAAGCATTATCCAAATGAAGATCTTAAAACGGTACATTCGCTTTTTCCCGAATACTCTTCCAGAGAACCACGACCTCAATGCGATTACCCTCCCTATTATTACAATATTCCAAACCATAAACGCCTCAATATCAGTGGGACGGTAAAAGACGAGAGTTCCAATCCGATAAAAGACGCTCTTGTGATAGCGTGGTCAAATACCTATAAAACCGAGTATTCCACATTTACTGACAGCCAAGGGAATTATTCCATATATACGCCTTTAGATACGACTCTTCTTGAAGTCCGGATTTCACATTATGGATACACTGATGTTCGGTTTTTTACAAGGCATCCTATCCCTGATACTACGACTCTTACCCACATCAACTACAACAGGTGGAAGAAAAACTGGACGAATATCAATTACCCCAAAGCGGGCGACACCGTATTGATAAACAGCACGGACTGTGTCGTTGTCGGGAATTTCTGTGGCGATGAGGCGCAGGAACTACTGGTGGTGAAATACTCCACTAGCACAGCTGTTCTGTACCGGTTCCACACCGACCATTGGGAGAAAATCTGGGCAGGTCCATTAGGGAACTGGAATATAGGCTTTAATGACAAATTCTTCGCGGGCGATTATAACGGGGACGGATACGACGAATTGTTGTGCGTGCAAAACAACCCGAATGGATGGGCATCCATCTTTCACTATGGGACATTAAATTGGAAAAATCCATGGGTATGCATTTGGACTAATCAAGGAAATGGACAAATCGGAAACTGGAGCTATGCCTCAGGTGATGTTATCCTGCCTGGACATTTCAATGACACCAACTATTGCTCCTTGCTGTTTATACGAAATTCATTTCGTCCCACTTCATGCTGTCAGCGATTGTCTTCCAATTCTTGGGTAACGGTTTGGCAACCCTCCTTTTATATCGGACCGCCTCCGGCCGGAGTAGAGAGTCCGACAAGATATGATAAATATAATGTTGGAGACTTTAATGGCGACGGCATTGACGAACTGTTTTGTACACAAGTAACAAACGGGACATCAGACATGATGAAAGTACTGAAACTCGACACTACTTGGAGCACGCTTTGGACCAACAACGGAATTAGCAGTGGTGTAGGAATTTATCCATATCGTGCCAATCTGCACGTCGGCAATTTTGATGCGGATCAGGCGGACGAGCTCTTGGGAGTCGGAACGTGGGCGACCAAGTTCGACCTCAACTCCTCTAACCAGTGGGACTGGTCGTGGAGCACCTACGAATCGGGACGGCTCTCCGATTGGTCAGTGAACCCGAATCATCGGATCTTTTTCCTAAAAACCATGACAGACGTGCCAGACTACTTGTTTGTGGCTCGGGGGAATCCAAGTAATGACTTCAAATTCGACGGCTATTCGTATGATCCGTGATGGTGTTGGATTATGACATGGAACTTCTGCGCGTGAGGGATGCGGAGGGGAAGGAATATATGCGGAAGATCGTGAAGAAATGAGAAACCGAACCGAGCGAAGGAATTAAATCCGTAATTTCGCGGCGTTGTTTGCTTATCTTAATGTTTAACGGACTTCGCCCAAAGGTCGGCAGCAGCGCGAAGAAGTAAAAAACAGAGGTCCCCTGAATCAAAAAAACAACAGATATGAAAAGATACGCCATTACATTTTTGATTTTCAGCGCGTTTGCGGGAGCGTCTGCGCAGAATTACTCACAAACTTTTGACGGAGGATTCCAACATGTGGACCTCAGCCATACTTCAACGGGGTTATTTTATGAGCCAGGGATCCTTTCTGAATGCACACACCAACACTCTTCTTTGGTAAAACAAACTCATTCAAGCGATACTGACAAAGCCGATTCTGTTAATAGTCATAGTATAGGGATAAATGTTGGATGGCTCAACGGTGTTTCATTAAAGTTTCATCTAAAGAAGAATGTTTATTTGCAAACAGATTTAGGTCTGTTCTATTCAGCTAACCCATTGTATTTCATCCATGATGTTTTTGGCCCATTCCTATATCTTGGTTATGGGGGGCAAGTGTGTATTCTCTATGAAAGTAATTTTCCAATGAAACCGAATGTGTCGTGGATAACAGGAATAGGCATGAGTTTCTTTAAAAGCATAGATTCTTACCCTGATAGCCCTGCATTCAAATCTGGTATTAGTGCTGTCTTGGGGATAGAATGGAAGTTTAAGATTCCTTTATCCATACGGCTGGATACACGTCAGGGGTATGGGGTGTTATTTGCCCCTGTTCGAAATCCCAAAACCAAAAGTGTTTCGTCAGTTGATTGCCCATGGCATTTTTTTGATTACGCGTTTGTACTATCTTTCTATTATCATTTCAGCAAAAAAAACAATTAAGAAAATGATGGGAATTCTTCCTACAGAAAATTATTCTGTTGTGCTTGGGATATTGCATGCCGACTTCAACACTTTTGACACAGCCGCTACAAATAATATTCACATAAAGTGTATCTTTGCCAAAGAATTTTAACCAAAAAAAAAATAACAAAACAATGAAAAAGAGAGCAACACTTTTGTTTTTAAGCCTGCTGTTGGCGGGCGCCACGGGTGCGTTGCGGGCGCAGGACCTGTACCATCCCATCACCGACGGCTGCTCGTGGTCGGTGAGCAACGAGAAGTACATGACAGCCGGCGACACCGTGCTGGACGGGAAAACCTACCTGAAGCTCTACCGCCAGGTCGGCAGCCAGCCTTTCGAGTTCAACCTGCAGGATGCGGAGTTCTTCGCCGCCATCCGCGATGACTCGGCGGAAAGAAAAGTGTATGCCTACCTGCCGGCAGGGACATGGATACGAGACCTAAATGATTTCTCGGAAACAAGAACAGAAAACGCCATGGAGGTTTTGGTCTATGACTTTTCTTTGAATATCGGAGACACCGTGAATCATTATGTGATAGGTGAGTATGTTGTAAAATCGGCTGCTGTTCGCGTGGCGGCCACAAGTGTCAACGTTGGATGGAGTGGTTACTCTTCTATAACGCATCAATATTCGGAGGAGGACTCTGTTGTCGTGCTGTCCGACAATTCAACCCGGAATATGGTGTTTTTACATGGAATTTACCAAACTGCGAAAAACAATGTATGGATAGATGGTGTTGGCAGTATCCGCGGGTTTGACGAAGGACCTCAGATAGCTTGGTCGGATTATGGTCTAAGGACTCTTTTGTGTTTTTCAGACAACTTAGATGCCACTTTTCAAACAGAATTCGATTTCGACAATGCATCCGGCGACTGCTTCAACAACGGTTTCGGCGGGGATGTTCCGGAAAACAGCACTTCGAAAGTGAACATTTACCCAAACCCCGCCATGCAGTATGTGGTGCTGGAAAAGGGCACCGGGGAGAAGATGCACGGTTCGGTGGTGATTACGGATGTGCTGGGAAGGCAGTGCCTCCAACAAAGGGCAGAAGGGGCAAAATGCCAAATTGAGCTATCTGATTTGCCAGTTGGAATGTATTTTCTGACCTATTCGGACGGAGAGAGGACGGTTACGAGAAAATTCATGAAAAAGTAGAACAATGAACATAGAATCACACACAAATTAATGCCATTATGAAAAAAGTCATCGCCTCAACAGTTCTCCTTTTTGCCCTGCTCAGTGCGCACGGGCAGTACATGTCCTACTTCGGCGACAGCACGTGGGAGTATCACGTGACTTATATCACCCAGCCGCCGGAGGATTATCTGAACTACCCACCGGAAGAACCGAACCTGTTGGGGGTGTATTGCAGAACGCTTATTTACAAGTATACCAAGGACGCTTATACCTCAGAATATGGTTACTATTACAGCGTTCCTCTCCATGGGGGTAACTATGACTGGGTATTACAAGAGGATGCCCCATTGTCGGAAGATACTGTGAATGGTCGCTTGTATGTAGGTTCTATAGGAGGTTATCTGATTTGCGACATGTCCTTATCAGAAGGGGACACATTTATTTATGAAGGCATGTGTGATTTGTTTTATAATGGCGTGTATGCAAAAGACCTAAACACTAAAGAATGGATACAGCTTGATACAATACGTTTTACGATGATAGTGGATAGTGTAAGGTATATTTCGGACAAAAAAACAATATATCTTTCATTGCTTGATCACTTGGATGACTACTTCTTCGGTACAGGAAATGAAGGCAGGTTGTCTGATTACCATCTCTCCATTCGTTTTATTGAAGGCATAGGACCCACTTACGGAATAATGTCAACAGGTTGTATGTTTCCGTATGCTGACTCTCTTGGGAACTTGGCTGGAAGATTTAAATATTTTGATCCATGGCTAAGCCTTTTGCAATGTATGTACAAAGATGACACTTTGGTTTATTTGGTACATGAGGGGATGGGATGCAATCAAACATGCGTGGGGATAAAGGAACACCCACAATTGATTATGAATCTCTATCCTAACCCCGCCACACAGTATGTGGTATTGGACTTGAGTACTGGCAATGAAATGTCTGGAGATGTGATGGTCACGGATATACTGGGAAAGCGATGTCTCCAACAGAAGGTTGAGGGAGTCAGCGTTCATATTTCGATAACGGATTTACCCACTGGAATGTATTTTCTGACCTATTCGGACGGAGAGAGGACGGTTACGAGGAAGTTTTTAAAGAGATAAGCCATGGAAAAGAAATGTTTTATTTTCGGTTTTTTGGTTGCAGACGGGTGGTAGAGACGCGCCATGGCACGTCTCTACAGGGCGGAACCGCCACGGTCAACCTGCGGAACGTCCCTGCGGGCGTGTACCTTCTGCGCGTGAGGGACGCGGAGGGGAAGGAATATATGCGGAAAATCGTGAAAAAATGAGAAACCGAACCGAGCAAAGGAATATAATCCGTAATTTCGCGGCGTCATATCCCCGGATTCTGTTAACGGGCCTCGCTGGGTTTGGAGGTGTGGCGCGGAAATAGTGAAGAGAGAGGCCAACTTAATTGTTATGAGAAAAATTCTATTATTAGTTTCTTTAGCTTTGTCAGGGCTTCAGGTGACTTTCGGACAAGTAATCATCGCCAACACGTATGTTGTAAATACGAATATTAACGACACCATAGTTGGAGAGTATATTTCAGGGTCTGTCACGTATAATCCTGAAACAAGAACTCTTACGTTGGAAAATGCTACCATCGTCGAAAGGGCTCCCCAACCTATGGAAGTTTCGGACGGGGTTCTAGTTTTCGCGGGCACGACGTACAGTAACAGATTGGACACTATTAATGTCAAGCTTTTGGGGGAGAACGTGTTGGTAGCCCACTCACCTATAGGACGGGGCATTACGGGATTATACTGCACACAAATCAATATTCTCGGTCCGGGAAGTTTGATTGTTAACGGTTTTCCTGGGATAGCATTGGAATATGCTCAGGAACTGACCATACAGGAGGGTGCCACCGTGAGATTTCCCCAACCGACGGCCACGGGATTCGAATACTTTAGAATTGTCTCATACTACGAGAGAACACCCGTCCGTATTGATTCAAGCACTTTCATTTGTGAAACCGGAATCCCCTTTAAGGACATCGCCGACCTGCAGCTCTCCCGTTGTCACATCGCCGTTCCTGAAAATGCATACTTTAACGAGCCGACCGGGACGGTATTGAATGCCGACAACACTCCGGTGACCGGCTTTTTCTCCATTGTTCCCGGCAGCGGCACCGCTGTGCCGCAATATTCGGATGGAAACAACTTGATGTTGTACCCGAACCCAGCAAAGGGGGTCGTCCATGTACAATGGGAAATGGACAATGCGCAATGGGATGGCGCAACCGTGGAGGTGTTGGATATGTATGGCAAACGACTGCAAACTGTCCGTGTTTTCTCCGAAATCACCACCCTCGATGTGTCCAATCTTGCCAATGGCATGTATTTCGTGCGCGTAACGAAGGGCGCGGACGCTGTGAGCAAACTGTTCGTAAAAGAATAGGATCACGACGCAGTCGGCCTCGAAACTCACTCGGACACCTGCTGGGCGGTGTAGAACCGGAAATACTCCCCTCCCCTCGCCATCAGCTCGTCGTGCGTGCCCATCTCTTCTATGCAACCGTTCTTGAGGAAAATAATCTTGTCGGCGAACCGTATCGTGCTGAGACGGTGGGCGATAATGATGCCCGTATGCTGTTTGATGTAAGGCAACAGCGCCTCCTGGAAAAGACGCTCCGACTCGTTGTCCAACGCGGAAGTAGCTTCGTCGAGGATGAAGATCTGCGGGTTCTTGAGGATGGCACGGGCGATGCTCACACGCTGCCGCTGCCCGCCGGAAAGACGCATCCCCCGGTTGCCGACCCGCGTCTGATACCCGTCCTCCAAATCCATGATGAAGTCGTGCGCCTGCGCAATCTTTGCCGCAGCCTCCACCTGCTCCATGGTGACCCCCTCCACCCCGATGGTGAGGTTATGGTATATCGTGTCGTCGAACAGGAAAACATCCTGATTCACAATGCCGAACAAACTTCGCAAGTCGGAGAGCGCACAATGGTTGTGCGGAACCCCGTCAATCCGGATCTCCCCGAAACGAATGTCGTAGAACCGGCATAACAAGTCCACCAACGTGGATTTACCGCTTCCCGACGGCCCCACCACCGCCACCGTCTCCCCTTTCCGCAACGTGAAACGGACATGCTTCAAAACCTCGCAATCCTCCGCTTCCTCAACCTGTGGGTTATAGGAGAAACTGACATCGTCAACTTCAATAACATCCTTGAAATCCGTGATATGTTTCGGATTTTCAATGTCCTTGATTCGTTCGTCGGCATCCATCACCTCGTAAATCCGGGCGGCTGCGCTCATCCCCTTCCGCATCTGGTAATACGTGGTGGCCAACGACTTCGCAGGCGGGATCATGCGGGCGAAGACCACAAAGTAGAGCATGAACATGGGCCCCTTCGAGGCAAAACTCTCCGGAAAAGCCACCAACCCAATCAACGAGATGGCCAACGCCGCGAAAATACACAAAAACTCTATCAATGGAGATCCTAACTCCTTGATCCTGAATATTTTCTTGTTCAACCGATAAAACTGGAAATTCTCCTTCTGGAACTGTCCGGACACGTAGTCTTGCGCGTTGTAGCCTTTGATGATACGCAACCCATCGACCGCCTCCTCGAAATAGGAGGTCATCCGACCCAAAAGCCCTTGCGATTTCAACGAATAGTTGCGGATGTTCTTGCCGATCAGCGACAAAATCACTGCCATCAAGGGCAAAATGAGCAGCGTCACCAAAGTGAGTTTCGTGCTGATGGCAAAGAGCGTGATGAGATAAGCCACCATCAGGAACGGATCACGGCAAAGCGTTAACAATGAGGAAATTACAGTCCATTCCACCTCCAGCACGTCAGCGCCCATCCGACTCACGATGTCGCCGGAACGTTGTTCGGAATAGAACGACAGTGGCAGCCGGACCAACTTGCGGTAAAAACTGTCGCGGATGTTGGAGAGGATGCCGGAACGGATGTGCGAGAGCCAATACATGCCCGCATACCGGCAAAGATTGGAAAGCAGCGAGAGCAGAATCATGACGCCCGCGATGAAAATCAGGGCGGAACCCTGTCCGTGGCGCTCGATGACCACCCCCATCCCATAGTAAAAACTGTCGATGACGTACTGCGGCGAAAAGGAGAACGCCGGCCTCACGGTCACGGGATCCACCTGCTGGAAAAGCACCTGCAGGAACGGCACCAGCAACGTGAGCGTGAAGATGGAAAAGAACGCATACAGCAACTGCACCAAAAGAATGAGTGCGATTTGCAACTTGTAGTTTTTCAGATACTTAAATATTCTACCAAGATATTCCATGCCTTTTCCAAATCATCGGCAAAGGTACATTTTTTTCAGGTTAAACTTTTTCCCGATTCAGAGGTTCTCTCTTTCGGCTGAAATATGTATTTTTGCCGTCAATTTTAAAACGATGAGAAAGACCATTCTTTTGATTGTAATATTGATTTCAGCATGGGTGGGACGCGCCAGTTATCTGCTGATACCCATGGACTTGTCGCAGAGCAACCACCTGAAGGCATACGGCATCGCCTACTTTGCCGTCGCGCACGGGGTGGACATGAGCTGGCTGCTGAACTACCGGGGCGGCAGCTTCATGTGCCCCTACAACAGTGTCTTAGAGGACGAATGTGTGGTGCGCGGGGTCTCCTACGAGGTCATCGCCGACATGCAGGCCACGCAGATCCTGAACGAAATCGCGGTGGTGGAGAACAACATGAACGAGATTCGCCTCACCAAAGAACCGAAAATCGCCGTCTATTCCCCGAAAAACAAGCTCCCGTGGGACGATGCGGTGACGTTAGTGCTCACCTACGCCGAGATCCCCTACACGGTGATCTACGACGAGGAGGTGATCAAAGGCGAGCTGCCGAAATACGACTGGCTGCACCTGCACCACGAGGATTTCACCGGCCAGTACGGGAAATTCTGGGGCAGCCAACGCAACACCAAGTGGTACCAGGACGATGTGAAGGAAAACGAGGAACGCGCCGCACAGCTGGGCTTCGCCAAGGTGTCGCAAATGAAACTCGCCGTGGCCAAAGGCATCCGTGACTTCGTGGCCGGCGGCGGCTACCTCTTCGCCATGTGCTCCGGCCCCGACAGCTACGACATCGCCCTCGCCGCCGACGGAATCGACATCTGCGAGACCATGTTCGACGGCGACCCGATGGACCCGCAGGCCCAAAGCAAACTCAACTACGACAACTGCTTCGCATTCACCAATTTCCGGATTGAAACCAACCCCTACGTCTATGAGGTCTCCGACATCGATGTCAGCCCCACGCTGCACATCTCCAACAAGTCCAACGACTACTTCACGCTGTTCGAGTTTTCCGCCAAATGGGATCCCGTGCCCACTATGCTGTGCCAGAACCACTTGCAGGTGATTCCCGGCTTCATGGGACAAACCACGGCGTTCCGCAAGGAACTTATCAAGCCGACGGTGACCATCATGGGAGAATGCGCCTTCTTCAACGAGGCTCGCTACATCCACGGCGAATACGGCAAGGGCACCTGGACGTTCTATTCCGGCCACGACCCCGAGGACTACCAGCATTTGGTCAACGACCCGCCCACAGACCTCAACCTGTTCCCGAACTCCGCCGGTTACCGCCTGATACTCAACAACGTACTCTTCCCCGCCGCCAAAAAACAGCAACAAAAAACGTAGTTTTTTGTTGCCAAAGCCAACAGCTAACAGCTAACAGCTAACAGCCAACAGCTAAACCAACGGTAACATATTGTATATAAGCTCCACGACCTTCGGGCCAGCCTTGGCGGCAGCGGCCAGCACCTCTTCGTGCGAAGCCTCCTCCACCCTGCCCACAATGCCCAAGTCGGTGACAACGGAGAGCGCGAAAACCTCCATGCCGAGATAACGCGCCATAATCGCCTCCGGCACAGTGGACATTCCCACCGTGTCGGCACCCAAAATGTAATACATCTTGTACTCCGCCGGCGTCTCGAAACAAGGACCCGTAACCCCGATATAGACGCCCTCCTGCACGTGGATGTCCAACTTCTCAGCCGTCTGGTGCGCCAATTTCAGCAACCGTTGCGAATAAGCCTCGCTCATGTTCGGGAAACGGGGGCCGAGCGTGTCGTCGTTCGGACCTAACAACGGATTGTTGCCGAACATGTTGATGTGGTCGCGGATCAACATGATGTCGCCCACCTTGAATGTGGGGTTCATGCCACCCGCCGCGTTGGACAGGATGACGGTCTTCACCCCGATGCCCGGCAAAATCTGCTGCGGATAGGTCACCACGTCCATCGGATAGCCCTCGTAGTAATGGAAACGCCCGTTGAAAACGACCACTTCCACCCCGTTCAGGCGACCGAAAATCATCGTGCCTTTGTGTCCTTGCACAGTGGAAACCGGAAAGTTCGGGATCTCCTTGTAGGGGATTTCATCCACAATTTCGATTTTTTCGGTCAGCCCACCCAGGCCAGAACCTAACACGATGGCGATTTTGGGGTTTATGGTTTTACGGCTGTTCAGATATTCAACCGTTTGCGCAATCTTGATTCTTTTTTCCTCGAACATGGTCTTTCAACATTTGATTAAACATATCCCGCTGTGTGTCAGCAAGAAATTCAATTTCCACCGGAAGCACAAAAACGGGAAGCAAAGATACAATATTTCTGATTTGGTCGGATTGCAACCGCATCCAATCTTTTTCGGTGGTGACCAGCACGCAACGATTACCCGTGTTGTTAAAATGCTGATCGTAAATGGATTGTATTTCTTTTTCCGTAAAATCGTGATGGTCGGGAAAAGCATGATGCCCCTCAACGCGGTACAATTTCCCCAAATGTTCGAGCATTGGCTTGGGGTGTGCAATGCCGGTCAAAACGACGACATCCCGCACCGTTTCAGGCTCCAGATGCCGAGCCGCCGCCGTGACGGGCGTCAACGCCTCATAGCGGAATCGCGTGAAAAAGAGCTGCTGATGCGGCTTCAAACGGAGCCGCTTCCGCCACGTGGATTCGTCCACGACAGCGTTTTCCGGGACTTTCGTCACGACCACCATATCGGCAAACCGCGAGGCATACGGGAACTCGCGCAAGCGGCCCGCAGGCATCGGCATGTCCGGACGAAACGGCCGACCATACTCCGTCAGCAGAATATGAAACGTCGGACGGAAACGGAGATGCTGATAGGCATCGTCGAGGACAATCACCTCTGTTTCAGGATTTTCAGCGAGTAGATTGCGTACACCCTTGCAACGGTCACCATCCACCGCCAAAGGAATGTCCGGATAACGCAGATGGGTCATAAATGGCTCATCCCCAAATGTTTCCGCATTCCGACTTTGAGGATCGGTCTGTAACACAGAGTGATAGCCCTTGGATTTCCGGCCGTACCCGCGACTCAACATCGCCACATGGAATTCCGGTTTCAATAAGTTGATAACATATTGGGTATGAGGTGTTTTCCCCGTTCCGCCCACGGCCAAGTTGCCGATGTCAATGGCGGGAACGGGCGACTCATCGCTTCGCAATATCCCTTTTCGGTACAAAAGCCTCCGAATCGCGGCAACGACACCGAAAATCAGCGCGAACGGGACGAGCAGCAGTCCTATTATGAGTTTAAATGGCATTGTCGGAAGTTTCGCTGCGTTTGGCCGCCTCCCGCTCCTCGCGCCGTTTGCGCGCCGCCTCTTCCACCTCGTTCTCGTAAGCCTCGTAGCGGGTGATGATTTTGGTCACCAAATGATGGCGAACCACGTCTTTGTTATCCATATAGATGAAATCTATCCCCTTGACACCGCGCAAGATACGGTCGGCGAGAATAAGTCCCGACTGTTGGTTTTTGGGCAGGTCGATCTGGGTGATGTCGCCGGTGATGAAGAATTTGGCGTTCTTGCCCATACGGGTGAGGAACATCTTGAGCTGCGAGGAGGTGGCGTTCTGCGCCTCATCGAGGATGACATAGGCGTTGTCGAGCGTGCGTCCGCGCATGAAGGCCAACGGCGCGATTTCAATCACCTTGTCTTCCATCAACGCCATCAGTTTTTGCATGGGCATCATGTCCCAAAGCGCGTCGTAAAGCGGCTGGAGGTAAGGATCGAGCTTGTCGCGGAGGTCACCAGGCAGAAAACCGAGGTTCTCGCCGGCCTCCACGGCTGGACGGGTAAGGATGATGCGCTTTATCTGCTTGTTTTTCAAAGCTTTGACAGCAAGTGCCACGGCCGTGTACGTTTTTCCGGTACCCGCGGGACCCACCACAAAGACCATGTCGTTCTTCTCGGCGCTCTCCACCAAACGCTTCTGGTTCGGCGTGATGGCCTTGATGATTTTGCCTTCGCGCCCGTGAACGATGACGTTGGCGTCCGCCTGGTTGAGCGCGTAAAAGCTGTCGTCCTCCATGGCGGTGATATTGATGATGTCCGTCTCGGTGAGCTTGCCGAATTGTTCTATATGCTTCTCCAACAATGAGATACGGTTTTCAAATTCCTGGACATCGTCATCGGTGCCGGAAACCTTCATCTCATTGCCCCTGACCATAATCTTCAACTTCGGGAAGATGTGCGTCAGCATAACAACATTATTGTTCTGTGGTCCAAGCAGTTCTACTGCATATTCCGGATTCAGTTCTATAATTTTATCCATGGATGATTATTCGATTGCAAGATAATTGATTGGGTTAATAGGGAAGCCGTTATACCAAAGTTCGAAGTGCAGGTGCGGAGAGCCGCCTTCACTCGACCGGCGGTTTCCGGCCGTGGCGATGGGCATTCCGGCCGTCACACGCGCCCCCACGCCCTTCAGCAGAGCGGCATTGTGTTTGTAGATGGATATCATGTTTCCCGGGTGTTGGACGATGAGGGTGTATCCGTCCGAGGCTGTATAATTGGCGGCAATCACGACCCCGTCGGCCACACAGGTGACGGTTTTGTTGTCGGTCGTGGCGATGTCAATGCCGTAATGGTTCTGCGAGGCGTCGAACAACCGGGTCACGGCACCCACGGCAGGCGGGTAAATGGATATGCTGGTGATCTTGGCTTGCGCGATATTGGGCACGCCTGCCGCATTCGACGAGCTGTTTTCCCCGATACGGCCCAGAATCATCTCCGTTTCCTCGATAATCTCATGCACGCGCTCGGCACGGCCCTCCACACGCTCCACAGGATGCACGTCGGGAGTCATCTGCGCCTCGTCATCCTCATATATCGCTCCGTCGTTCCCCTCCAACATCCCCGTGAAATTATCGATAAACTGTTGGTTGACGGCGAGCTGGCGTTCCAGTGAATCCACCCGCGCAGCCGTCTGCTTGTACAATTTGTAGTCTTTCTGGTCCGTGTAACCCGGGATATAGACCCTCAGCGGAGTCAACGCGATGAGGATGGTGGTGAGCACAATGATGACAAATGCGGCCAAAATGGCGACCACCACCACCTTTTGGATGGTGATTCTGCGAATGACAAAGCTCTGTTCGTGCGTTTCCTCGTTGGAGAAAACCAGCCTGTAACGCGTCTTCCACTCGCTAACGATGATGTTCCATACCTTCTTTATCTTGTCAAACTTGCTCATTTCCGCTTTTACTCCCAATTTGGGGCGCAAAAGTAGCAAAAAAAGCGAATAACCCGTATTTCTGATTCAAAATATAATTCAATTCTTTCTTATCCTCCTGATAAACAGATATTTACATTTTTCAAACGTAAAATTTTGCACGGAAGACGCACCTATAAAGATTTTTAACACACTGATAGTTAGATTGTTGACTTGATTTTTGGATAAAAAATTGAAGTTAGTGTAATTTTTTATGGCCTATTGTAAAGAAATAATCGTATTTTTGCTGCCCGAAAAAATAAATAAAGAGAAGCATTATGAACGAAAGAGACAACAACGTTAGTTTTTTCAGATTTGAGGATTTGCGAATCTATGCAAAAGCCATGGATTACATTGTATGGTTATACCAACAACTTCCTTCCGGCGAGCTTTCGACAAACAGAAAGTTTATGCAAAAGTCATTCTTGAAATCCGCACAAGATATCGCATTGAACACGGCAGAGGGCTCCTCCCGCAATAGAACACAATTTCTGTACTATTTGAAAATGGCTAAAAGTTCCGTGAGAGAATGCGTGGTGCATACGGAAATCGCAGCCCGCTCTGGCATCATCACTGAAGAAGCCAAGGAACATTCCCGCACCGAACTGATGGAATTGACCAAGATGATCGGTTCCCTGATCGCCTCCCTGCAACGTTCCTCCATGGGCATGACCCACACCGGAAGACCCATGGACGAGTCCGACGACCTCAGCATCCCTGAGCCCGATGACTTCGACGAGATGATCTAATCTGTCACAAGCAACTAACACATTATGATTTTAAGACACACAAAAAGGATATCTTTTTAGATGTCCTTTTTTATTTTTTTAGTCAAATTTTACACAAAAACCCCGTTTCAATGAAATCCAAACAACTCATCCTGATCTTGTTCTTGATTCCCGCACTGTTGTCGGCCAAAACGCTGACAAAAAACGAACTCAAAACCCTGGGTACTCGCGCTTTTCACCAAAAAGCCGAATCAATTTGCCCGGCAGCGGCCAACTATCAGTTGAAAGATTGCGACTTCCTGACAGAAAACGGCTCTGTCAGCATAGCTGTGCTGCATTTCGAACACGGATTTCTGGTCATGTCGGCCGAAGACGCTGTCATGCCGGTTCTGGCGTATGATTTCGTCAACGACCTGGACTTAAACAACATCGCCCCTGCCACGGAGCAGTTCCTGTCCCAGTACCGCCAGGAAATCGCCGCCGCCCGGCAGCTCAACGCCGTCCCGAGCGAGCGCGTGCGGAACGCCTGGGAAGAACTCCGCCAGCCTACCCGCGCCACCACGACGACAACCGTGGTCGCCCCGCTGATCAAGTCAACCTGGAACCAAACCAAATACTACAACTTCTACTCCCCGAAAGACGAGGAATCACCCGCAGGCTATGACGGCAGAACACCGAACGGCTGCGTCGCCGTCGCCATGGCGCAGATCATGTTCTACTACCGCTACCCGGCGACAGGCTCCAGCAGCCACACGAACTACACCGACTACGGCAGTTTCCATGTGAACTTCGCCCAACAGCAATACAATTATGACGCCATGGAGGACCAGCTCAACTTCTACAACAACGAGGTGGCCAAACTGATTTTCCACTGCGCCACATCGGTTGACATGCAATACGGCGCTGACGGGTCGGGGGCTTATTCCCAAGCCGTGCCCGGCGCTCTGTCCACCTACTTCAAATACAGCAATTCCGCTAACCACGAGAACAAAACCCACTCTTCGGATTCCGCGTGGCACGTGAAACTCAAGGCCGACCTTGACCTGAACCGGCCGATTTACTACTCGGGATACTCCGAGGACGGCGGTCACGCCTTCATCTGCGACGGTTACAACAGCGACGATCTCTTCCACTTCAACTTCGGATGGGGCGGCAGCGGCAACGGCTTCTACCTCACGGAGAGCGACAACAGCTCAGCCGTCGGCGGCTTCAGCGGCTGGCAATCCGCCATTTTCAGCATCCGTCCCCGAACCTCCAGCTACCCCACGTACTGCAACGACCGCAGCATCGACGCCACCAACGGCACCCTGGAAGACGGCAGCGGATACCTGAACTACCAAAACAACGCCCACTGCACCTACATCATCGCGCAAAAAAGCCAGTATTCCGTGGAAATCTCCCTGCAAAGCCTGTTTACGGAACACGAGCACGACTATCTGCGCTTCTGGAACGGCGACCCTTCCCAAGACAGCCTGTTGATGGAATTTTCCGGCACCATCACCAATCCCACAACCTACAACTTCAGCACCGACAGCCTCTTTATCACTTTTGATTCGGACGACTCCACGACCGCCCAAGGCTGGCGGCTGAGCTACTACGTCTTCAAGGAAGGCGTCGGATGCGGCACACAACTGAGCCACGACAACAACGGCACCATCACCGACAACAGCGGGGATTACAACTACCGCGACAATTCCAACTGCAACTGGATGTTGCGCCTGCACAATACGCCTTACATCTCTTTCAACTTTGAGGAGATGGACATCAGCCCTGAAGACTACCTGGAATTCTCAAACCTGAATTCCGGCGAGGTTTTAGCCACCTACACGGGCAACACCTTGCCTGAGCCCATCACATTCTACATCAGCAATGTCAGGGTCCGTTTTATTTCCGACAACTATCTGAACGCCGGAGGATTCCGCATCCAGTGGTCTTCCTCCCAAACCGGAATCGAGGATTTCCACTCCGGAATAAGCCTGTATCCCAACCCGGCCTCCAATATGCTCCACCTCACCATGCCCGAGGAAACTGAACAATGTGACATTATTATATATAATGTATCCGGCCAGGCGGTATTCTCCCAACAATATGACCATGCGGGGAACGCCATCGAAATCCCCGTCAGCCAACTCCCGAACGGCATCTACACGCTGCGTGCGGAAAGCAACGGGAACACCGTGCACAGAAAAATAGTGATCATGCATTAAACATAACGGTCAATGCGCCGTCTTACCAATAACTTTTAACCCAAAAACTTCGAAACAATGAAAAAGTTAATGTTAATGATGAGCATCTTCCTGTTGACCGGTTTAGTGTCCATGGAAGCCGTGGCCCAAACGCCCACCTCATCCAGAAGCTCCGCAGGCAGCAAAGCCACTGTCTCGGCAACTAAACAAAGCAGCCCGCCCGCCTCGAGCCAGGCCGCCCGCCAGATGCAAAAAGGCGACGCCCAGCTGAACAAGGCTAACTATAACTATCAGAGAGCACAGCAAAGTGCCACCAGCCGTCCGGCCACAACCACAACTCGTCCGACCACGACGACTTCTCGTCCGGCCTCCACGACTTCCCGTCCGACTACGACGACTTCTCGTCCGGCTACGACGACCTCTCGTCCGGCCTCCACGACGACTTCCCGCCCGGCCACCACGACGACCTCTCGTCCGGCCACGTCAGCCACAAGCACTTCTGCTCGTCCCACGACCAATGCAACGCCGGCCACAAGCGGCAGCCGCGTAAGCGGTGCGACCACGACTCCCGCGAGCAAGACTCCGGCCGCCAGCGCCACCTCTGCAAGACCTGCTTCCAACACTAACGTCAGCAGCGCACAGACCGCCAGCACCGCCGAAAAGAGAGGCTACACCGAACAAGGTCAGGCCACTCCTCAGCCGGTCACCGGTCCCCGCAACGATGGCAACAACAACAATGCCGGTGGCAGCAAGCCCGGAGGTTACGGTCCCGGACACGGCCCTGGACACGGTCCCGGAATGCCCCACACCCCCTACGTACACCCGAACCACCACAACTACCACGGTCACATGCATGTCCCTCACCACATCAGACCTGTCCACTACCACGGTGTCCCCTACTACTTCTACAACGGTGTCTATTGCCGCTACATCAATGGCTACTACGTCATCTGCCGTCCGCCCCTCGGAGCCGTCATCGCCTACAGCCTCTTCCACACCTGGAGACCTGTGATCGTGATCCACAACAATGTCAGCTACTACTACGACGATGGCACTTTTTACCTCCCCTACAAGAATAATTACCAAGTTGTAGCTCCTCCGATCGGTGCAAGAGTGGCAGAATTGCCCAGCAACTACGAAGAAATCATCCTTGACAACACCCTTTACTATCGCGTGGAAAACGTTTACTATAAGGCAGTTGTGATCAACGGATTTATATGGTACGAAGTAGTTTTTGTAAGTTAAAAGATTTTTTTTCAAAAAAGAGTGCGCGGTAAAGAAAAAATTGTATCTTTGCCGCGCATTTCGCTATTGCCCTGTTGTGTAATGGTAGCACCGCAGATTCTGGTTCTGTTTGTATGGGTTCGAATCCTATCGGGGCAACAAAAAATCTGAATCCGAAACCCGGATTCAGATTTTTTTTGCACTTTTGCAGCGTTAAACCAATATCGACCATTATGTTAGTATTAGGGATTGCCGGCGGCTCCGGCTCAGGAAAGACCTCCGTGGTGCAGAAAATCGTCAACCAGTTCCCGAAACACCACGTCAGCGTGTTGTCCCAGGACGCCTACTACCGCGACAACGGTGATTTGACGCAAGAAGAAAAGGAGAAAATCAATTTCGACCATCCCTCCGCCATCGAGTTCCCGCTGTTAGTGAACCACATCGAACAGCTGAAAGCGGGCAAGACCATCCCGATGCCCACCTACTCCTACGTGACCTGCAGGCGCGGCGAGGAGACCATCCCCGTGCACCCCGCGGAAGTCCTTATCGTGGAAGGCATCCTCATCTTCACCAACCCTGAACTCTGCGATATCCTCGACATCAAGGTGTTCGTGGACACAGACGCCGACGAACGGCTCATCCGCATCATCAGCCGCGACGTCATCGAACGCGGCCGCGGCCTCGACAAATCCATCCGCCACTACCGCAACTTCGTGAAACCCATGCACGAACTCTTCATCGAACCCACCAAACGGCTCGCCGACATCATCATCCCCGTGGGCGGCAACAACAACATCGGCATCGACATCCTCACCGCCAAAATCCGGGAAACACTAAACCACAAACTTTGACATTTGTCTGTAACCATGTAACTATTAAATCCGTAAACAAAAAAACACTATTTTTGTGGCTTGATTTGAAAAATAATGACGAAAATGAAAAATAGAATCTTATTCATCCTGCTAATATCTGTTATTCAGATAGTTATTGTCAGCAACAACATGGTTTCCGCACAGAAACTGAAACCCACGGAGGTGCCCTCCGATGTTGTCCAAACCCTTGACGAACAATATTCTTACGTGAAAGTGACCGGATGGATGAAAGACGGCGACAACTACATCGCCAACATCAAGGACGGCGCCACGAACGGGAAAGTCTTCATTGCCGGCGACGGAGAATGGATCCGCACGCTGTTCATGGTTCCCGTGAACGAACTCCCCTCCACGATAACCGAATACGTGAAGGAGAACTTCCCAGAATGGATCATCAGCGTGAGTGCGCTGGAGGAGCAAGAGGAGGTAAGCACGCACTACTACCTGGAAGTCAGGGAGGATGCTGTGGGTTCCAAACCGTCGCTGCTGACCTTCGCCAGCACCGGGCAAAACAAGTTGCTCACGCGTGAAGACCCGGAGGGATTCAAGGATCCCACGACAAAGCATCCCGACAAGATAGAGCAGGCCAAGGCTGCCGCCGCCGAGCGCCAGGCCGAGAAAGCCGAAGCCGCCAAACGCGAGGCCGAGGAGAAAGCCGCCGCTGAAAAAGCCGCCAAGGAGGCTGCCAAGAACGCTCCCAAGGAGACTGCCGCCAAACCGGCCGCACAGCCTAAACCCACCACCGCCTCCAACAAACCCGCAGCTGAACCCCAGCCGGAAAAAGAGGCCAAACCCAAAAAGGAGAAACCCGAACCCGTGGTGAAAGACGAACACGGCAACGTCGCCATCAAGGCCAGCTCCGTGCCCGATATCGTCTCCAAATCCCTGTTGAAGAAAGTGCTGCATCCCGCCGAGCTCAACTGGTTCCTGGTCGACAGCATGTACATCGCCCGCTGCCTCAACCAAGGCAAAAAAACCGCCGTCTATATCAACCCGAAAGGTGTCTGGGAAAAGACCCTCACCATCATGCCCGAAGAGTCTGTCTCCGGCCTGATGGCCAAGCACCTCAACGACTTCTACCCCGGCTGGCGTTTCAAGAGCGCCGTCAAGGAGCAACGCGCCGACAAAGACGACAAAATGATGGTGGAATTCTACGAAAAAGCCAACTACAAGGCCAAATTAGTCACCACCGTGTTTTTCGACAAGGCGGGCAAACTGATCCGCACCGTTGACCCTGACTACGAGTTAGGCGGCGGCGACAAGAAAGAGAGCGCCGAAGACGACGCCCTGAACAAATACTACGAAAAGATGAACATGGAGCTTGACAACGACGATGCGGCCAGCGTGCCCGAGAACGTGAAAGCCGCCTTCAAACTGAAATACCCGAAGGTGAACAACGTGGAATGGACCGACGACGGCTACATGAACTACCGCGCCATGTTCTACACCACCCGCGGCAAAGAGTTCTGTGTTTACAACAGCTACGGCGAACTCACCGAGACCTGGCTCATGGGCAAAAACGAGAGCCTCTCCGCCACCATCCAGGATTATCTCAAAAAAGAGTACAAAAACTACAAACTAAAAGAGTTCTACACGGTGAAACGCCTCGCCGACAAAGTCACTGCCTACAAAGTCATCATTGTTGACAAGAAAACACAGGAGGAAGAAGAACTGTGGTTCAATCTGTCCGGCAAACCGATCGAGTATTAGGTTAGTTGGTTAGTTGGTTAATAGTTTAAGTTTAAGTCTAAGTCTAAGTCATAGTCTAAGTTTAAGTCATAGTCATAGTCATAGTCAATCGTCATAGTTAAATGAAATACATCGAGATCAAGTTAAACATTGAGCCGGCGGAGCCGTGGAAAGAGGTGTTCACGTCGTTGATGGCGGATGCCGGATGTGACAGTTTCATGGATGGGGATGAAGAGGGCGAGTTGCTCTGCTACATTCCCGAGAAAGACTATCAGGAGGATGTTTTCAAGGATTTGCTGGAGACCCCGCAGTTCCCGGAGGTGAAGCTCTCCTACTCTGTCGCGCCGATGGAGGACAAGGACTGGAACGCCGCGTGGGAAGCCAACTACGAACCGGTTTTGATAGACGGGTGCTGCTACATCCGCGCCCCGTTCCACCCGGAAAACCCCGATGTTGACTATGAGATCGTGATCGAACCGAAGATGTCGTTCGGGACGGCGCACCACGCCACCACCTCGCAGATGGTCTCCTACCTGTTGGAAACCAAAGTGCGCGGCAAATCGGTCCTCGACATGGGCGCCGGCACCGGTGTTTTGGCCATCCTCGCCTACATGAAAGGGGCCTTTCCCATCACCGCCATCGACAATGACGAGTGGGCTTACCGCAACGGCATTGAAAACGCGCAACAGAATGGTTGTGAGCATCTTAACGTGCTCTTGGGCGATGCCTCGCTGCTCGGTGAAGAACATTACGACATCATTCTGGCCAACATCAACCGCAACATCCTGCTGCAGGACATCCCGCAATACGTGCAGTGCATGAACGACGGCGCATTGCTGTTCCTGAGCGGCTTCTACGAGGAAGATTTGCCGGCCTTACGCTATTGCTGTGCCCAAAACGGCCTCAAGTATGTGGACCACAAAGTGAAAGACAAATGGGTGGCGACAAAATTCAAAAGAATCTAACCTGCGGGCATTCTGATTTCCATTTCGAATATTTTGGCGGAAGGTAGCTATCTTTTTGTTATCTTTGCGCACCATTTTTCTATGTGACGATGAAGAAGATTTTATTTGTCAGCGTTTTGCTGTGCTTGTCGTTATTATCTCAGGCACAGCGTTTTACATCCTTTTCCAAAGATCCGTCCAAAACGGTGGAGGAGATGAAGGAGTTTTATGCATCCGTGCCGAAGGACCGCCAAAAGGAAGCCAAAGCCATCTTGGACACCTTCGAACTGATGTGGACCACCCGCATAGACGCGGAGAACCAGGCCGTATTCATTGACGCGGCCAACAAGATGGTGAAGAAAAAACACCGCCCTATTCCTCATTTCCAAAGTTTGATACACACTTACAACACCTTCCTGCAAAGCCAGTACGCGGACGAGTCCGAAACCTGGGGGAAGATCCTGAACTTCCACATCGGGCAGAGTTCCACCTTTTTCCAAGGGAAAATGGAACTGTACAAGCACTTTTTCCAAGACAACATTCTGAACCAAGGCGACAACGTGAAATGGGTGGCCATGGGGTTCGCCGACCACCTGGGATTTGCCGAGGAACCCTATTTCGATTTCAAGGACATCGACCTTTGGGGCTATTCCGCGAAGGACAGCCTGATTGTGAGCAGCGTCAACGGGCGCTTTTACCCTGACAAACTGAAATTTGACGCCAACGGTGGAGTGGTTTCGTGGGACCGCGCCGGCTTGGACGCCAACGTGAGAGCCGAGCTGAAGACCTACACCATCGACCTGCGCTTCCCCCGCGTGGTGGCCGACAATGCGCTTTTCCACTATCCGAAGTTGTTTGCGCAGCCCATTCCCGGACGGTTGGAGGAGAAGGCCCTGCTGCCGACTTCCGAAGAGAAGGCCACCTACCCCCGCTTCACCAGTAAAGACGCCTCGCTGCCCGTGAAGAACCTTTACAAGGATGTTGACTACGTGGGCGGTTTCGAAATGAGGGGAGCTTCCATTTACGGCACCGGACAAGGCGACACGCTGGCCAAGATCACCATCTACAACGAAGGCGAGGTGATCATCACCGCTCAGTCCCGGAGCTTCCTCATCCGACCCAACAACCTCCTTTCTGAAGACGCGAAAGTTTCCGTGTACATTGAGAAAGATTCCATTTACCACCCGGCGGCCAACTTCAAATACGACAACGAGAAAAAAAGTCTGCTTATCTCGCGCCCGAAACAGGGAGTAGGACGTTCCCCGTTCTTCAACTCTTACCATAAACTGGACATGTACGTGGAATCGCTCCAATGGGTCACCAGCGAGAAACGTATTGAGCTGAAGCCGATTGTGGGCAACTCCAGCGAACAGGAGGCTTACTTCGAATCGCAGAACTACTACGAAGAGGAGGTCATGCACGAGGTGGCCGGCTTCAACACCGTAAACCCACTGTACACGCTTTGGGAACTGTTCAACAGCGTAGGATACGAGAATCTGACCATCGAGGATGTGATTGGCTGGTTCAACAAACCGCCGTTGGACATCAAGGCGATGATGATTGACTTCGCCGCCCGCGGTTTCATCGAATACGACATCAACCACAACCAAATCCGCTATCGTAGCAAAATCGCCCAATATCTTAACAACCAAGTCAAAAAGAAAGACTACGACTACATCAAGTTGGAGTCCAAGACGCACTACGCCTCCCTGGATTTGGCGACCAACGACCTGAAAATCACCGGTTGCGAGTTTTTCGTGCTCAGCGACCCGCAGATTGTCAACGTCTATCCGATGGACGAGCTCGTCACCGTCAAGAAAAACCGCAACATGGTCTTCTCCGGCCGTGTCATCGGCGGTCTGTTCGACTTCGTGACCCACAACTGCGCCTTCGACTACGACCGTTTCCTTGTGGACATGGACATCATTGACACGCTGATCATGTACGTGGAGGACAAAAACGGCCCGATGGACATGTATGGCGATTACAAGCTGCAACGCGTGCGCAGTGAGATTCAGGAACTTTCCGGCATCTTGTACATCGACGTGCCGGGCAACAAGAGCGGCATGACCGACTACCCTGACTATCCGATTTTCGAGGCGCGAAAAGGCGGCAAGGTGTTCTACGACCAACCCTATGTCTTGGGCGGAGTCTATGACCGGAACAAGTTCTACTACGCTGTCAATCAGTTCCGTATCGTCAATTTGGACAATTTCGTCATTGACTCGATGAAATTCAGCGGAGCGTTGGTTTCCGGCGGTATCTTCCCCGACATCGCCGAGCCGTTGAAAGTTCAGTCCGACTTCTCCCTCGGTTTCATCCACAACACGTCCGGTCTGCCGATGTACGGCAACAAAGGCGGTTATCAAGGTCGTATCAGTCTTAGTAACAAAGGTTTACGAGGAAAAGGAAACATCGATTACATCACGTCGCACACCTATTCCGACAGTTTGGTGTTCTACATAGATTCCACGAACGGTGCCGCCAACACGCACCGGGTGGACGAGCAGATGGCGGGCACGGAATTTCCGCCGGCAAGCGTGGACGAAGCTTATCTGCACTGGGAACCGTATGAGGATCAGATGTTTATCCACACATTGCAGAATCCGATGGATATCTTCAAAGAGGCGACTTTGACGGGCAACTCCAGAATCACCCCAATGGGAATGTACGGCACCGGCATCGTGAAGTTCAACAGGGCGGACATCTCCTCGCGGGAGTTCTTCTTCAAGCATCATGAAATTCTGGCCGACACCGCCGACCTGCGGATTTACGACATCAGCGGCGGCAAGGATGTCGCCTTCTCCACCGACAACTACAACTCCCATATCGACTTCAAGACGCGAAAAGGTCATTTCAAAGCCAACGGCGAGGCATCGCTTGTCTATTTTGTGCAGAACGAGATCAAGGCCAAGTCATCGGAGTTCGAATGGGATCCCATTGACTCCACCATACTGCGGTTCAAATGGGACGATCCCCATAAAGACACGGATATTGACAACACGCCCATCAAGGACCTTGTTGATATGCAAAGTGTTGGAAATGAGTTATTTGCCGTTGCTCCAGAGGTCAACTACCAATTCACTGCGGTGAATGCGGAGTTCGATTTCTCCCAAAACATCATCAATGCCCACGGTGTGCGTTACATCAACGTGGGTGACGCCGCCATCACGCCATTGCACGGCGATGTGACCATCCGCAAGAAGGCGGCCATGGATGTGTTGGAGAAATCGCGCATCCTCGCCGGGCGCGACAACAAGTTCCATGAGCTCTACAACTGCACCACGCGTATACAGAGCGCCACAAGATTCTATGCCAATGGTTATTACGATTACATCGACGCCGAGGAGCGCGTGCAGACGCTCTATTTCGACACGGTCTATTTCATGAAGGAGACCTTCGGAGAGTCGAAAATCCCGTTGGAGAAAGATTTCCATTTCAGCGACCAATTCGCGTTTGACGGACGTGCCGAACTGCACAGCACCAACCCGTTCCTCTCCTACTTCGGCGGGGTGGAAATCATCCATGGTTGCGACACCATCCAGCACGCGCGCATGAAGATTTTGCAACAGGTGGATCCGAACAACATCATGCTTCAAATCCACGACCGCACCAAGGACATGAACGAGCGCAAAGTGGTGGTGGCCATCGCCTCCAGCAACAAGACCGGCCGGATTTACACCGCTTTCGGCGTGGCCAAAGACGAGTTTAATGACGCGGAATACATCAACGTGTTCGGGTACATCACCTACGACAAGGAGACGCGGGAGTTCAAGGCGGCTTCCAAGGAGAAGCTGATGGATCCGAGCGTCCCGGGCAACATCATCGTATTGAACACCGACAACTGCGAGGCGCACGGCAGCGGCACCATTGACATGGGCGCCAAACTCGGCCGCGTGAACTTCGTAACGAACGGTACCATCGTGAATTACATGCTCGCCGACTCCGCCGAGATGCACCTTACCACCTCCATTGACTTCTACTTCAATGAAAAATCCATGGACTTGATGAACAAAGCCCTGGAAAACACCACGTTAGATTTTGTGGATGTATCTGAAGACCAAGCCTTTGACCTCGCATTGTACAACATTTTGGGCAAGGCTGAATACGACCGCTACCAACGCAGCGTGGCCCTTGGCCAGAACCGCAAACTGCCCGAGGCCCTTCAAGTCAAGTTCCTGTTCTCGAACATCGACTTCGAGTGGGACAAGGAACAGTCCACCTTCAAGTCGCAGACCAAACTACCATTGATTGTCTGCGGGGCGAAACAGGTCTATAAGACCGTGCCGGGCCGCATCGTCATCGAGAAACGCGGCTCCCGCAACCGCCTGTACCTGTACTTCGAATTCGACAACCAATTCTACTACTTCCAGTTCGACAACAACGCTGTGTCGGCGTACGCTGCAGACAAGGCGTTCAACGATGCCATCAGCAGCGTGAAACCCAAGAACCGTTTCCAGGCGCCCGACCAAGCGAAAGGCCTTCCGTCGTTCACCTACAAGCTGGGCAACAGAAGTTTGAAGAACAAGTTTGTGAAGAAGTATTTCACTGACATAGAGGAAGAACCCGAAACGGAAGATTAGTATGGAACCTATTTGGATAGCAGGTCCGTGCGCGGCCGAATCCCGCGAGCAAGTGTTGGAAACGGCGGCGCAGCTCGTCGAAGAAGCTCGGTCGGCCTCCGTTCGGCTGCACTTTTTCCGGGCAGGCGCATGGAAAGTCCGCAGCGCGCCCGACAGCTTCACGGGTGCGGGCGAAGAAGCGTTACCATGGCTCGAGGAGGTACAAAAAACCTGGAATCTTCCTGTCTGTGTGGAGGTTATGAACGCTCGCCAGTTAGAGAATTGCGCCAAACACGGCATCCACGCTGTGTGGGTGGGCGCCCGTACCGCCGTCAACCCCATCGAAGTTCAGCAGATCGCCGATGCCATCCGCCACTCCGACTTCACCGTCATGGTGAAAAACCCGATGATTCCCGACTTGAAGCTGTGGATGGGCAACCTCGAACGGTTCCTGCAAGCGGACATCCGGCAGGTGATAGCCGTCCACCGGGGATTCCCCGACGCCACGGAGAACATCTACCGCAACGCCCCGATGTGGCAGATTCCCATCGAGTTGAAGGTGCGGATGCCGGAACTGCCCATCCTGTGCGACCCGTCACATCTGTGCGGGCAGGTGCGTTGGATTCCCGAGGTGGCGCAAATCGCGATGAACTACGGCTTCAACGGACTGATGACCGAATGCCATTGCCGCCCCGAACAGGCGCTCTCCGATGCCGAGCAGCAGATGACCCCGTCGGATTGGGCGCAAATGGTTTCGCATCTCGACCTGCGCACCGACGCCCCGGACTTGTCGCTCATAAAACAACGCGCAAAGTTGGAAAACATTGATAATCAAATCAGTGAGCTACTTTATCAGCGTATGATGGTGGCTGATGAGATTGCAGACATCAAACGGGCGAACCATATCGCCGTTGTGCAACCGCAACAATGGCAACAAGTGGTGAAACGCTATTTAAAACATCCAGAAGATACTGTATATCAGGATTTTATAAACAAGTTCCTGAAATTGTTGCACCAAGCCTCGATTGAACGACAACGGTGAGGTTGGCGATTGGCTATTGGCTATTGGCTATTGGCTATTGGCTATTGGCTGTTGGCTGTTGGCTGTTGGCTGTTAGCTGTTGGCGATTAGCTCTTTCGCTTTTAGAATCACCTTGTCGGTTTGGTTGATAACGGGGTAGAAGGCTTCATCGCCGTATAAATTGCGGCCGATCAACGCTTTCAACCAGACTTTCAGCTCTTTAGACGCGGTGGATGTCATATTCGAGACTTTTTTCTTGCTGGTTTTCTCATAGTAGGCGATGAGTTGATGCAGCATCTCGTCGGTGACGGTCATGCCCGCGACATACGACTTGGCATCGGCAAATCTTCTTTGCAAGTCAGCCTTGTGCTCGGTGGCGTAATGGAAGGCGAATTGGATGAGGGCGGAGGAGTTTGCGATGTCGTAGTAGGCATTCATGTTGTCTCCCCGGTCGATGGGCACGAAATAGTCGGGCATGATACCGCCGCCGCCATAGACCTTTCGACCTTTCAATGTGTGATATACCTTACTGGAATCCAGATGGATACTGTCGGCGCTTTCCATCTCGCCGTTGAGCAACCGTTTATACAAATCCTCGTAATAGGCTTCGGTGCCGTTATGGTATTCACGCTGGATGCAACGGCCGCTGGGCGTGTGGTAGCGGGAGGTCGTCAAGCGGATAGAGGAATTGTCGGACAAGTCGAACTGCCTCTGCACCAATCCTTTGCCGAACGACCGACGACCCACGATAATGCCTCGGTCGTTGTCTTGGACAGCGCCGGCGACAATTTCGCTGGCGGAGGCGCTGAAGTCGTCGATCAGAATCACCACCCTGCCCTCCTCGAAGTCGCCCTGACGAGTGGCGTAAATGGATTCGGGGCGCACCTTGGACCCCTCGATGGAGACGATTTTCTGGTTATTAGGCAGAAATTCATCGCAAACGCTGACGGCCGCGTCCAAGAAGCCGCCGGTGTTGGAACGCAGATCCACCATCAGGGACGTCATCCCCTGCGATTTCAGTTTGCGGATGGCGTTGTTGAACTCCCTGGCCGTGGTGCTTCCGAACTCGTTCAACTTGATGTAGCCGGTGTGCGCGTCCATCATGTACGCCACATCCACCGTATAAGTCGGGATGACCCCGCGAGTAATCTCATACGTGTATTTGTCCTTGAAGCCCGGACGCAGAATCCCGACTTTCACCTTAGAGCCTTTCTTTCCGCGTAACAACTTGAAAGCCTGCTCGTTCTTAATTCCGATGATGGATTTTCCGTCCACCTCGACCATGCGGTCACCCGCCATCAATCCGGCCTTTTCAGACGGACCACCGGAGATGACGGACACCACCATCAGGGTGTCGTTCATGATATTGAACTGAATGCCGATACCCTCGAAAGAGCCTTCCAAAGTCTCCATCATAGCTTTGTTGTCTTCGGCGGTGGAATAGGTGGAATGCGGGTCCAACCCTTGCAACATGGCATTGATGGCCAGTCCGTAAATGGAATCCACATTGACGGAATCCACGTAGAAACGGTCGATGTAGCCCATCACCTCGCTCAGTTTCTGCAGCTGGGCGTTGCTTTTCCGGCTCAGACGGTTAGGATTCACGCGCAAAGCGATGGAAAATCCCGCCAGGAAGGCGACAATAATCCACAAAATGAAAAGGAGTCTGTTATGTTTGTTCTCGTTCATTGCTTCAAACATTAAAGGCGGCAAAGATAAAATTTCCTTGGATATATACGGCAGATGAAACATCAAGCGGAAATCATTTTTCAACTTGCATATTCATATCCAACATAATTTTTTTTTACTTTTGCGGGCTCGTTTGAATTCACCTTAATTGAAAAAGATTTCAACAACAGTCAAATATAAGAACAAGAATCATGTATCCGATTTTGCATCATCCTATCTTGGATATTCCCGAAAGGGAGATCACGACCTTTGAGTACAAGGGTCAGCAAGTGAAGGCCGCGAAGGGCTACACTATCGCCGCTGCTTTGCACCAGGCGGGTTTTCCCATCCACAGTCACAGTTTGAAGGGCCGCGAGCGCAGCATGGACTGCGGCATCGGCAAGTGCGGTGCCTGCGAAATGCTCGTTGACGGTGTGGTAAAACGCATCTGCGTCACCCTCGTCGATGGCGTCAAGAAAGTGGAGGAGATCGCCCACAACTATCTTCCCGAAACCGACACCATCCAACCCGCCGAAGGCCCGAAAGTCTATAAGACCGAGGTCGCCATCATCGGCGCGGGTCCTGCCGGCCTCGCCTGCCGCGAACAGCTCAACAAGTTCGGCATCCCCAACATCGTCATCGACAACAACGACCGTATCGGCGGTCAGTTCACGATGCAGACCCACCAGTTCTTCTTCTTCGAGAAGGAGCAGAAGTACGGCGGCATGCGCGGTTTCGACATCGCCAAGACGCTCGCCGGCGACGACCACTCCGGCATTCTGCTCAACAGCACCGTGTGGGACATCCTCGAAGGCAAGCGTGTGGCCGCCAAGAACATGCAGGACGGCAGCATCTTCTTCGTGGATGCCAACTTCCTCGTCGTGGCCACGGGCGCGTTCCCGTTCATGCCCACCTTCGAGAACGACGACCTGCCGGGCGTCTATACCGCCGCTGTCGTGCAGAAGATGATGAACTTGCAGCACACGCTCCTCGGCAAGCGTATCCTCACCATCGGCGCCGGCAATATCGGCTACCTCACGTCGTATCAGGCCGTTCAGGCAGGTGCGAAAGTGGTGGCCATCGTCGAGGCCATGGACCACGAAGGCGGATTCCCGGTGCAGGCCAACCGCGTGCGTCGTCTCGGCATCCCCATCATCACCTCCCATACGCTGCTGAAGGCCATCCCCAACGAGGACCACACCGGCGTGATCGGCGCAGTGATTGCCGAATGCAAGAACTTCCAACCCGTGCCGGGCACGGAACAGGTCATCAAAGACATCGACCTTATTAATATATGCACCGGTCTGAAGCCCGACAACCTCATCCTCGAAAAGGGCAAGGTCACCTTCGGGCTCAACACCTACGGCATCGGCGACGCCACCCGCGTGGGTGAGGGCACCTGTGCCGTGCTGCGCGGCAAACAGGCCGCCATGGAGATCGCCCAGGCCCTGAACGTGCGCTTCAACTACGACGACTATCTCGCCGTGACCAAGGATTACGCTGACTCCCAGCAACATCCGGTGCGCGTTCTCGAGAAACCCAACCGTCCTGCCGGCGACCGTCTGCAAAAGCCGTTCGTCATGGCCGACTGTCTTTACGGTTTCGCCTGTAACCCCTGCACGTTCGCCTGCCCGCAAGGCGCCATCACCAAAATCGCCACCAACCACGTGCCGCAGATTGACTACGACAAGTGCATCGGCTGTATGAAGTGCGTCAACCACTGTCCCGGCCTGGCCCTCTTCGGCTACAACATCCCGAAAAACTGGCTCTTCCTGCCGTTTGAGTACGACGCAGAGGAGAACGCAGAAGTTTTCTTGGTGGACGACAACGGCCAGAAGGTCGGCGAAGGTGTCATCGAAAAGATCACGAAGGGCGCGAACAAGACGCATGTCGCCCGCGTGAAAGCGTTGGATGTCAGCGGTGAAGCATTGATGAGCGTCACCGGTTTCATCCTGAAGGCGAACTACCCCGAGCCGCTGAACTGGCAGAAACTCGACAAGAAGGAGGAGGATCCCGCCTTCGTCTGCCACTGCGACGACGTGAAGATCGAGACCATCCTGGAGGCCGTGAAGGGCAAGAAGATCATCTCCGTGGACGAGCTGAAGCACATCACCCGCATCGGCATGGGTCCGTGCCGCGGCAAACGCTGCATCCCGCGCGTGAAGCTGCTGTTGGCTGGCCACGGTGTGGAAGTCGTGGGCGACGCCACCCCGCGCGGCCCGCTCTCCTCTCAGCTCAACATCGGCGAACTCTGCCCGAACGACAAACCCGAAACATTCGTGACGAACGTCAACGGCCACCCGACCAAGAAGGTCGAGTGCGACGTCTTCGTGGCGGGCGGCGGCATCACGGGCAGCGGCCTCTTCCGCTACTTCGCCGAAGCCGGCAAGAAGGTGGTGCTCTGCAACGCCGAACGCGGCTCCTCCTGGCGCTGCATCGGCGGCGGCCGTCCCAGTTTCTCCGTGCCGGAAATCGCCGACATCGCGGAACACAACCGCGCCATCTTCGAATCCATCCAGAAGGTCACCAACATCAACTACAAGCCCACGCGCTACGTCGGGTTCGCCCACGACGAGGCTAACTACAAGGCGTTGGAGAAATCCCTCGAATGGAGCGACGGCTACATGGTCGATAAGAAGGACTTCGTGAAGGAGGTTTCGCCCTACTTCAACCCGAACCTCAACACCTACCAGGCCGCCTGCATCACCAATGCGTGCTGGCAAGCCACGCCCGGCCCCACCATCAACTACATCCGCAACATCGCCATCGAGCACGGCGGCGTGCTGCTGGAGGACACCCGTCTGTTGGAGGTGCGCAAGACCGCCAAGGGATTCATGGCGTTGGTGAAGACCCACGACAAAGAGTACGTGGAGTACCATTGCGAGCATTTCGTGAACTCCCTCGGACCGAGTGCCAACAAGTTCGCGGAACAGCTGGGCATGTACCTCGGCTTGTATCCCATTAAGCACCAAGCCTTTATCACGCACCGTCTGCCAATGTTGGGTAAGGACGGCGACTCTTTGGACATGCTCATCGACCGTCGGAAGTACAAGGGCTTCTCCGCCGTCTATGGACAGCAGTTCGCGGAGACCGGCCAGATCATCGGCTGCGCGTCGCCCGCGACCGAGCAGCAACAGGCCGGCAAGGAACTGAAGTACAACACGCAGGAGTTCCTGCAGGTGTGTGCGGAGATGTTCATCGACTGGATTCCACAGCTCAAGAACGTCAGCTTCCAGGCCACGTGGGCGGGCTACTACACTGAGCCGCGCTACATCGTGGATCCCGAACACGGCCTGTTGGTCGGTATGCGTGGCCACGGCTTCATGCTGGGACAGTACCTTGCCAAGATCTACGTCGACAAGTACCTCGGCAAGGAGGCCCCGTCCTACATGTCGCGCCTCGCCATCTCCGGTGACGGCCTGAGCGAGAACGCCTTCCAATAGGGTCGAATAATCATTTGCCCCGGCGAATCGCAATTTCTACAGAGAGCCGTCAAGTTTTTGGCGGCTCTTTTTCGAATACTCTTAAAAATCCTTAAAAACGCATCCTTCCGTTAAACTTTTCATATCTCACTTATATCTAAAACATTAGTTGTGGTTACCACCAACAACCTCGTCGCTTCTCAAAATGGAGTTCATCGGACTTCGCTTTATTTTCAGACACGGCGTGAAGATTAAAACATAGAAGTCCATCTTAAATGTTATGAAAAAAGTTTACTTATTCTTGTTTTTGATGGCGGGGATTGCAGCGGCCGTATCCGCGCAAAACTCCGGCTGCGCCCCGGTAATGGATAAAGAGGGCCACATCTACAAAACCATGCAAACCGACCATTTTTGTGTGATGGTGGAGAACATGAGGACAACATACGACCGCTACGGGAAACCCATCCCACATTACGACACCACAGCCGCCAAACTCAACATTCCCCAATTCGAATACCCGAAAAACAATCCAGACAAAGACAATGTGGAAAACTACGGACTGCTTTACACCTGGGAAGCGGCCAAAAATTTGTGTCCCGAGGGTTGGTATCTTCCCAGCAAGGACGACATCATGATTCTAAGAGACTACTCCGCCTCGCTTTGCACCGGATACTCGGGGTGCGCCCATTTTTCGGGAAAACCGTCAAACTCCGCCTTTGACTGTTACCAATGGACTTCGACGGAAAAGAATGAATTATCAGCCTATTATGTCACGCACCAAGATATTTCATCAACCGACAAGAGTGCGTGCTTTTCCGTCCGTTGCGTGTATCGGAAACCTTGACAAAAACATCGTTAAGACTTATTTCTTATTTTTGCCGCCTGTCAAAAGCAGACGGCAAAATTTTTATTATACTGTAAATCAAAACGTTAAAACCAAAAACCATTATGAAAAGAAGCAGTATTATCTTTGTGATTATCGCCTTTTTCGCAGGAATCACGTTCCATGCGAACGCACAGGCTCCTTATAAACACGGCATCGGGGCGACCGTCGGCACCTCGCAGGCTGTGACGTACAAGACCTTCCCCACCCAGCACTTCGCCATCCAGGTCGATCTGGGCACCAAGTACTGTTACGTCTATGGCTCGCACCTGTGGTCGCTGGACCTCTCCCCGAACTTCATGTACGAAGGGCGGTTGTGCAAAGGTTTGTACGGATTTGTCGGCTTGGGCGGCAGCCTCGGCTACAACTGGCAACCCTTCTCCTACATCACTGGCTTGGAACCGGGCGACCCTGGCTACGATCCGATTCCCGACCCGACCAACCCGAACCAGAACTCCGCCACCATTTGGAGTGTCCACAACTGCAAGGCCGGTGCGAACGGTTTCTTCGGACTGGAGTACAAGTTCGACATCCCGCTCGCCCTGCAACTCGACTTCCGTCCCGGCTACCGCTGCATCTTCCTCCCAAACAGATTCGCCGACCACAAGTTCGACTGGGGGCTGAACTTCGGGGTGCTGTACACGTTGTGAGTTGTGGCGTTTGGCATTCGGGGAAGTAAATTTTTGCAAGGCCAATAACATGTCGGACCTTCCTTCTTGGAATTATTCACCCACTAATCACTAATCACAATTAAATTCGTATCTTTGCCGCGAAAATATTTTGCGATTATGATACCCCGTTATTCGCGTCCGGAGATGAGCGCCGTCTGGACTGAGGAAAACAAATTCGGCGCCTATTTGAAAGTGGAAATCGAAGCCGCCGCCGCGTGGAGCCAACTCGGCGTGATTCCGGCTGAAGACGTTGAGAAACTGCGCACGAAGGCCACCTTCGACGTGCAGCGCATATACGAAATCGAGAAGGAGACCCGTCACGACATCGTGGCGTTCACCCGCGCCGTGAGCGAGAGTCTCGGCGACGAGAAGAAGTGGGTGCACTACGGGCTCACCTCCACCGATGTGGTGGACACCGCCAACGGCTACCTCATCAAGCAGGCCAACAACATCCTCCGCAAGGATCTCCAGCGGTTCATCGAGATTCTCAAGAAACGCGCTTACGAGTTCAAGGACACGCCCTGCATCGGGCGCACGCACGGTGTGCACGCCGACATCACCGCCCTCGGTCTGAAGTGGGCGTTGTGGTTCGAGGAGATGCGCCGCAACATCGAGCGTTTCGAGATGGCCGCCGCCGATGTGGAGTGCGGCAAGATCAGCGGCGCGGTGGGCAACTTCGCCAACACCCCGCCGTTCGTGCAGGACTACGTCTGCGAGCAGCTCGGCATCCATTCCGCCCGCATCTCCACGCAGGTGCTGCAGCGCGACCGTCACGCCCACTACATGGGTACCCTCGCGCTCATCGCCTCCACGATGGAGCAGATGGCCATCGAGGTGCGCCACTGGCAGCGCACGGAACTCCGCGAGGCCGAAGAGGCCTTCGGCAAAGGACAGAAAGGCTCTTCCGCGATGCCTCACAAGCGCAACCCCATCGGCAGCGAGAACATGTGCGGCTGCGCGAGAATCCTCCGCGGCTACATGGTCAGCGCCTACGAGAACATCCCGCTCTGGCACGAGCGCGACATCTCCCACTCCTCCGCCGAGCGTATCATGCTCCCAGACGCCACTATCCTCCTCGACTACATGCTCAACCGCTTCGGTAACATCCTCGAAAACCTCGTCGTTTTCCCGGAGAACATGCTGAAAAACATCTACTTGACCCACAAGGTCATCTTCGCGCAGCGCGTCATGACCGCCCTCATCAACAAGGGCTTCTCCCGCGAAAGCGCATACGACCTCGTGCAGCCCATCGCCATGAAAGCATGGTTCGAAGGACAGGACTACAAGGAACTTCTCTCCCAAAACGAGACCGTCATGAGCCACTTCACTCCCGAAGAACTCGACCAGTGCTTCACCCTCGAATATTACTTGAAACAAGTACCGGCAATTTTCGAACGGGTCTTTGGCAATTAACAATTAGCAATTAGCAATTAGCAGTTAGCAGTTGCCGTTCTAACATGAACTGTTAACTGCTAACTACTAACTGCTAACTGCTAACTAAAAAAATAACCACCATTAAAAATCGCATTATGAAAAATCTAAACATTTTAGGAACCCAAAATTCCCTTTTCAACGAGTTCATCTCGGAAGTCCGAAGTGCCGAGGTGCAGGTGGACAGTATGCGTTTTCGGAGGAATCTGGAGCGCATCGGCGAGATTTTCGCCTACGAGATCAGCAAGAACATGGCATACGCAGAACAGGAGGTGGTCACCCCGTTAGGCATCGCCAATATTCCCCGTTTGCAGGAAAAACCAGTGTTGGCCACTATCTTGCGTGCCGGACTGCCGTTGCATCAGGGCATGCTCAACTATTTCGATCACGCCGACAATGCCTTCATCTCTGCCTTCCGCAAATACTACAAGGATGGCACTTTCGAAATCCAGATCGACTACCTTTCCTCGCCTGACCTTGACGAGAAAACGCTGATTCTTTGCGATCCGATGCTCGCCACCGGACAGTCCCTTGCATTGGCATACGAGGAACTCATGAGCAAGGGTGACCCGTTGCACACGCACATTGTGAGCGTCATTGCCAGTCGGCAAGGCCTTGACTATGTGATGAGTAAGCTCCCCACCGACTGCTGCACCTTCTGGATCGGCGCTGTGGATGAAGAACTGACCGCCCACTCCTACATCGTGCCCGGCCTCGGCGATGCCGGCGACCTCGCCTACGGCATCAAAGAGTAGGACCTATTGCCTATTGCCTGTTGCCTATTGCCTAAAAAATGGTTTTCAGCAGTAACGTCTTTCTGATACTGTTTCTGCCTGTTTTTCTGATATGCTATTTCGCATGTCCGAAAAGATGGCGGAATATCATTTTGTTGCTGTTTTCCATTGTATTCTATGCATACGGGGCTCCGACTTTTATACTTCTGCTACTC
>JAEEGI010000742.1_pt1 | contig 88999 bp, 81 predicted proteins | sample 8958751 | NCBI WGS metagenome assembly JAEEGI01 (sample SAMN16246545, study PRJNA631951) | gut metagenome | biome: gut microbiome; feature: rumen; material: KS-attached | host: Bos | place: Iran: Karaj | collected 2018-10 | reverse complement strand
ATACTTATCGGCTGCAAAATTAAAACAATAATCTGAAACCACCAAACAAATTGAAAGAAATTTTTCATTTTTACTTAAAATTTGTCGTTTTTGTGTATCGGGCCTTGAAAGTTTCTACGTGTTTCCCTAAGGTTTGGAAATGCGCTCAGAAGCATTAATTGACTAATTTGCTTGCGTGTTTGTGGTTTTTTCCGTACCTTCGCACCTCGAAATGATTATATTATTGGTAATTCTCGGTTATCTGGCGGTGCTGATGCTGCTGAGTAGACTCACGGCACGACGGTCGACGAACGACGCTTTCTTTCGTGGCGAGCGTCGGAGTCCTTGGTATATGGTGGCATGGGGAATGATAGGAGCGTCGATTTCGGGCGTGACATTCGTATCTGTGCCAGGTATGGTGTTGAAACAGGACATGACCTATCTGCAGATGTGCTTGGGCTTCATACCGGGCTATTTTATCGTGGCGCTGGTGCTGTTGCCGATATACTACAAGCTGAACCTCACCTCCATCTATACGTTCCTCGGCCAACGGCTTGGCCGCGAGGCCTATAAGACGGGCGCGTCGTTCTTCCTGCTGTCGAAGATGACGGGAGCAGCGGCACGCTTCTATCTGGTGTGCATGGTGATTTGGGGTGTGTTTGCACAAACCCTGGCACCTACCCCCAGCCTGCCCTCCGTCGCGAATGAGGGATTCGCTCCCCTTTGTGGGGCCGCAGCCACACCGGTGGCTGCTCTGAAGGCCCCAGTCGCCCGAGGGGAGGGGGGGCTGATTGGCTTGGGGGATAGCGTCGTTAATAGTACCACTTGGGGTGGGAGCGTGGGCTTCCTCCTCGTCGTCCTTGCGATGATTGCCCTTATCTGGCTCTACACTCGCCGCGGAGGCATCAAAACACTCGTGTGGACCGACTCGTTGCAGACACTCTGCATGTTCGGAGCCCTGCTACTTATTATATATAAGGTGATGGGCGAGCTGGGGTTGGATTTCGCAGGAACCGTATCGGCTATTGCCCACGACAGCCATTCGCGTGTGTTCGTCTGGGACGACTGGGTGTCGCGGCAGAACTTTTGGAAGCAGTTCCTCAGCGGTATCTTTGTGGTTATCGTGATGACGGGTCTTGATCAGGATATGATGCAGAAGAACCTTACCTGCCGCTCCCTGCGTGATGCACAAAAGGATATGGCGGTCTATGGACTGGCGTTCTTCCCTGCCAATCTGCTATTCTTGTCGCTGGGCGTGTTGTTGGTGTTGCTGGCTCAGCAGCGGGGAGTGGACCTGCCCGCTGCCGGCGATCAGCTTCTGCCGATGTTTGCCGCTACGGGTTCGCTGGGGCAGGGGGCGTTGGTGCTGTTCGTGCTCGGCATCGTGGCTGCCGCGTTCTCTTCTGCCGATTCCGCCCTTACCGCCATGACCACTAGCTTCTGCGTCGACCTCTGCGGACGACCTGACGATGAACGCCTTCGTCGCCGTGTGCATATAGGCATGGCACTCGTCTTCATTGGTGTCATCATGCTCTTCCGATTGGCCAATTCGCCCAGCGTCATCGATGCCATCTACGTGATGTGCGGCTACACCTACGGTCCTCTGTTGGGATTGTTTGCGTATAGCCTTTCTCCTTTCCCCTCTACGGTAAGGAAAGGTGATGAAAAAGCCAGTCCTTTGAGGGGAGTTTTGATGGGGGCTGTCTGTATTGCTGCCCCTCTCCTTTGCTTCGCCATCGATCAGCTGAGTCAGCACCTATGGGGCTACCGCTTCGGGTATGAACTGCTCATGCTTAACGGCCTGTTGTCTTTCAGCGGACTCTGGGCTGTTGACCACCTGCGGAAATAGTAGGAACGTGGTGTCCCGACATAGAAATAATGATTAAAACAAACAACATGAAAACAAGAAACTATTTGGAAGCAGCGATGAGCCTCGTGGCCGTTCTGTTTGCCGTTGTGGCATGTTCAATAAAGCAGACGGCCGATGGCGTCATCCCTGCCGAACCCAACTACGAAGAGTCGTCGCAATGGTACATCACCGACCGTCAAGGCGACGCCGATATTTTCTACATCATCTCCACCGAGACGGGCGACTATCCGAGTGCTGATGGTTCTATGTGTCACTATGCCGATACCTATGCTGACAGCCTGCGTCTGCCCATGCTCAGCGAGATGGAAGGCGTCGATACGCTGCTCAGCGGTAAGCTGAATTTCTATACGCCATATTATCGCCAATGCTCCCTGCAATCGTTCATGAGCGACAGCCTCGCATCTAAGCGCATGCAACTCTCCATTGCCGACGTGCGGCGCTCCTTTGCCTACTACCTGAAGCAAATGAACCAGGGGCGTCCGTTCATCCTTTGCGGCTTCAGTCAAGGTGCGCTGATTGCCCTTGAGCTGATGCGAGAGATGGATGATGAGACCTATCGTCGCATGGTGGCGGCCTACATCATCGGTACCAGCATCAGTCAGGAGATGCTCAACGACAATCCTCGCATCCGTCCTGCCCAGCGAGCTGACGATACGGGCGTGACCATCTGCTACAACTCCGTGCACGATGCGTCGTGTGCCCTGTGGCCGAGAAGCGCAGTCGCTATCAACCCCGTCAACTGGCAAACAGATGACACAGAAGCAACCCTCATGACTGAGCCTACCCCTCTTCTGCCCGTTGACCAGCAGAAGAAGGACACGCTGAAGGTACATCTCGATACCGCCTCCAGCCTTCTCTTCGTCAGCGGCTATACTGCCACCGACTATGTCCTCCCGCTCATCGGCTGCGAAGGCAACTATCACTCACGCGAAATCTGGCTCTACCGCGACCAGCTGCGCGAGAACATGCAAAAGCGTGTCAGCGCATTCAAATGACCAATTTAACAACACGCTCTTATGACTCGCGAGAAAGAAATATATAAGGTGACGCTGGTGGGTAGTGCGGGAAATGCAGCACTACTGACCTTTAAGTTTATTGCGGGTGTGCTGGGCAACAGCTCGGCAATGGTGGCCGATGCCGTGCACTCGCTGTCGGACTTTGTGACCGATATCCTGGTGTTGGTGTTTGTGAGCATTAGTGCCAAACCGCAAGACCGGTCGCACGACTACGGACATGGAAAGTTTGAGACCATCGCCTCGTTTCTGATTGGTTTGGCATTGGTGGCCGCAGCAACGGGAATTGTTGTATCAGGCATTCTGAAACTACTAGCTTGGATTAACGGCGAAGAACTCGAGTCGCCTGGTTGGATAGCACTTTGGGCAGCACTTTTGTCGATTGCTATCAAAGAATTGCTCTATCAATACACAGCCCGGCAGGGAAGGAAACTCAACTCACAGGTGATGATTGCCAACGCCTGGCATCATCGCAGCGATGCCTTGTCGTCTGTAGGGGCGGCCATTGGTATCGGCTTGGCTATTTGGCTGGGTAGGCGCTGGGCGGTTTGCGACCCGCTGGCATCCATTGTTGTTGGACTGATGCTGGTGAAGGTGGCTTACGAGTTGCTGAAGACGAGCATCAACGAGCTAACGGAAAGCTCGCTGCCTGCAGAGACGGAACAAGAGATTGAGCAGATTATCCAATCGTTCGACGACGTGCAGCAGCCTCACAACCTTCGCACTCGTCGCATCGGTAATCGCATCGCCATTGAGGTCCATGTGCGCATGGACGGACGATTGCCCTTGGATGTCGTGCATGAGCGTGCAACAACCATTGAGCGAAAACTGAAAGAGCGCTTTGGTGCAGACACACACGTTGCCCTTCACATGGAGCCGGTGAAATAGTTAAAGACCGTAGCTACGGGTAGCACTCTTCCTATTGAAGGGAACGAGGTTACATAACTCTCCGCTCGACCCGCAGGGGCGCTTTCGTAGCGAAGCGGAGAAAGAACTCTCAACTCTTACCTCACTCCCCACCAGCTTGGTGGTAAAGGAGCAGTTTATGCTGGAGGTCGGCATAGGCTTCCGTGTGGCGGTCGCAAGCCTGCTGATAGAGCAACTGGGCCTCGAGCAGGTTGCTCATCGTAGACGTGCCGGCACGGTAGTAGTCGCGGTTCAGACGGAGGTTTTCTTCGGCTTGCTTGATGCCGCGGCTGGCAATCTCTACCAACTGACGGGCCTCGTCGGCATCGTTCCATGTTTTTTGCAAGCGGATGCCGAGCAGTTGAGCGTTATCCTCCAGTTGCTCCTGTGCCTTTTGCAACTCAATCTTCTTGTGCTTCACGGCATGCGAGCCTCCCCACCAGTCGCTAATGGGCACGCTCAGCGTTGCAAACACCATGGCGAACGTGCGGTCGTTATCCAAAAGATTATGGTAGTTGTAGCCAGCTCCCACAGCCACGCTCGGCAGGTTCTTGCCCACGGCCATTTTCTTCTGTAGCTTCGCTGCCTCCACCTGCTTCTGTAGGAGGGAGTATTCGGGGAGAAGGCCCACCCCTTCCCTCCCCAAGGGAGGGAGTTCTGGAATGTCTTGCTGCGAAAGGTCGGGCTCATCGATTTCGAAAGAGTAACGGTTCCCCTCTCCCTTTGGGGAGAGTCTGCTGGGCTCAATGCCTGCATATTGCCCCAGCGTCATCTTCACGATGTCAATGGCATTCCGTAGCTTCACCTTCTGACTCTCCACTTCATTCTGTCGGAGCTCCACTTGCAGCAGGTCGTTGCGCATGGCCACGCCGGCACGAACTGCCACATCAACGTCCTTGTGCAGGTCGGCCAGCAAGGCTTCCACAGCATCGATGGTGGCGAGCTTCTCGTAGAGCGACACCAACTGCCAATAGTACTGGCTGACGGTACGTTCCACCTCTTGCTCGGCCAATTGCAGTTGGAGTTCGCTAACCTCCTCACCCACACGTGCCAGGCGGTTGCCGTTGACTATCTGTCCACCTGCAAAGACGGGTTGCATGGCGGTGACGGATGCGATGACACCACTCTTCATCATCGTCATATTCATCGGGGCGGCAAGGGCTGCCATCGCTTCCGGCGGGAACGACTGGGCAAGCGCGGCACCCAGCTCAGGCGAGATCATCGTCTGTGGGTCGAGTGTCATCTTCGCCATTCCTCGGTTGGCATTGAATGTGGCAGCGGTAGCACTCACGTTTGGGAAGTACTTCGTGAAGGCCTCTCGCCTCTGCTCGTGTGCTGCCTCAATGTCGTGGTGAGCCGCACGCGTGGCGAAGTTATTTTGGAGTGCCGAGTCGGTGAGTTGGCGGAGGGAATAACCTCCCCCAACCCCTCCGAAGGAGGGGAGGGCCTGCCGGGTTGGGGGCAGGCTTTCGGTCTGTTGGGCCTGCACGGGCAGACTGACTATGGTAAGAATGGCAATGACAAATGTCTTCATATTTAAATATGTTTACTTCTAATTATGCCCCGTGTTGGTAAGAATCGCTACCCGTCAGGCCCTCCCCTCCTTTGGAGGGGTCGGGGGAGGTTTTCCAATAAGCCACGGGCAGGACGGTAACCACTAGGATGAGGGCACCGATGCCACCTGCGAAGATTGTGACGCCCACGGGCATCCAGAACGACGAGCCGGCAATAATCATCGGGATGACACCCACGGCTGTGGTGGCGGTGGTAAGGAAGATGGGCACCATGCGTCGACGTCCCGCCTCATAGGCTGCTTGGCGAACCCTATCGTCGCCCGTCAGGCCATCTCCTCCATCGGTGGGTGTTGAGGAGGTTTTCAAGAGATTGTCTGCATGCTCGTAGATGAGAATCTCGTTGCGCATGATCATTCCCATGAGGGTGATGAGTCCGAAGATGCTCGTGAGACCAATCATGCGATTCATGATGCCAAGACCGACGAGCGTTCCGGGCAGCATCAAGCCCAAAGCGACCATGCAGAGCGTGGTGATGCCGAACCGCTTGAAGTTGAACAGCAGGAAGAAGAAAATGATAATCATCGCGATGATGATGCCCCAGTAGATTTGCGGCATGTTCTGATCGTTGTATTCCAGCTCACCACCCAGCTCGGCGCGCACGCCCTCGGGCAGCTGCAGTTCCTCTTGCATCTTTGCCAGACGGGCCTCGACGGGTGCTGCATAGATGCCCCGTTGGAACTCGGCGGTAACGGTCAGACAACGTTCGCCCGAGCGATGCATGATGCGACTCTCGCTCCATTTGGGTGCGACGTGGGCAACCTGGCGCAGAGGAGTGCCTCCCCCGACCCCTCCAAAGGAGGGGAGGGCCTGCCGGGATGCATCTCCTTCCATAGAGGAGAGCATGCTTAACGGAGAGGCGATGGGCAGGTCTTCGACGTCGGAGATGGTTAGCGATGTGGTGTCGCGCACGACGATGGGCAACTCGTAGTCGCCTTCCCAAATGCTGCCCACACGCAGATTACCAGTCTGTGAAGCCAGCGAGAGGGCTGCCGTGGTGCGGTTGATGCCCAGCTGAGCTGAGGCGACGGGGTCGAGCTCTACGTTGATGAGTGGGAACGGCTGCAGGAAGTCGCTGTGCACCCACTCCAGCTCCGGCATCTGGCGCATCTCGGCCATCATGCGTTCGGCGGCCACGTGCAGCGAGTCGAGGTTGTCGCCATAGAAGCGGAACTCCAACTCGGGCACTTCCAACAGGTCGAGGCGTTTGAACTTCACGTAAGCCTCGGGGAACGACTCGGAGAGCTTCGGCTGATAGTCGGCCAAGAGGTCGAGGGTGGCTTGCTGCGAGGTGGTGTTCACGATGAACTGGGCGAAGTTGCGGCCCGCCATCTGAGGAGCGTAGGTGGTCTGGAAGCGTGGCGACGAACAGCCGATGAACGATGTAATGCCTGTGATGCGCTCATCCTTTTCAATGGCGTGGCGCACGCTGTCGGCCACCAATCGCGTATCCTGCAACCCCTTGCCTTCAGGCAGGAAGATTTCAACGGCGAATTGGTCGCGGTCGGCGAAGGGGAAGAGGCGTATCTTCAGCGTGGGGAGGATGAGCAGCGAGGCAGCGATGACGGCCATACAGGCGGCAATGGTCAGCCACGGATGGCGGAATGTCTTGGCCAAGACTCGGTCGTAGATGGCTTGCACGCGGTCGGTCAGTCGTTTTCCTTCCTTCTCTGTAGAAGGTGTTCCTATCACCGTTACACACAAGAATGGGATGACCGTCACGGCCAACATGAGTGAAACCATGAGGTTGATGGTGATGGTCCATGGGAAGTCTTCGAGCGCATCGAGGAAAGCACCCTTGAACGTCAGGAGGAAGGGATAGAAGATGGCGCAGATGCAGATGGTGGCCAGCATCATCGGCATGAAGTATTGGTTGACCGACATAATCGCTGCCTGCTTGGGCTCGATGCCTTTGCGGGCATATTCCAGATAGCCGTCGATGACCACGATGGAATTGTCGACAATCATTCCCAACACCACGATGAGACCAGCCAGCGTGACGATGTTCAGCGGGATGTTGGCAAAGTACATGATGGCGACGGAGATGAATGTGCTCAGCGGGATGGTGATGGCTGCCACAATGGCTGAGCGCAAGGGGAAGAGCACCATCATCACAAGGATGATAACAGCCATCGACAGCAACAGGTCGCGCAGGAAGTCGCGGATGCTGTCGCCGACGACTTTCGGCTGGTCAGCGATGCGTGTCAGCGTGACGTCGTCCGGCAGCTCGTCGGCGCGGAAGTCGTCGAGCACACGGTCTACATCGTCGCCATAAGCCATGATGTTGTTACCTGAAATCATCTCCAACGAAAGCAACACGCAGGGGTGCCCGTTCTGCTCGATGTAGCTCTCCGATGTGTCATATTCGCGCTCCACACGGGCGATGTCGCGAATGCGCACCACCTTCCCCGTGAGCGGATCGCTATAGATAATCTGTTCGGCCACCTCTTGTTGGCTGTTCTGCGTAGGCTCCAAATGGATGAGTGTCTGCTGGTGGTCGCTCACGAGGCTGCCTGCCAGCGTGGTGAACCCTTGCGACTGCAGGGCTGCCATAAGTGTCTGCTGACCGATGCCGAATGCCTCCAGACGTTGGCGGTCGATGTAGAGGCTCACCTGTTCCTTATGTTCGCCGTAGAGGCGCACGTTGGCCACCGATGGAATCTTGCGCAGTCGGTCGGAGAGGCGGTCGCTATAGTCCTGCAACTCGCGGTAGCTGCGCTCCTTGCTCTCAATGGCGATGAGCAGGGCAGAGGTGTTGCCGAAGTCGTCGTTGGCTACCAGTGCCAGCACACCCGAGGGCAGGCTCTGCTTGTAGAGTGCCAGGCCATGCTTGATTTTCGACCACACCTCGTCCTTGTTGTTCACCTCGTCGTTGAGGTGGACGAGCACCATCGCCATACCATTCTGCGACGTCGACGTAGTCTTTGTGCGGTTCACCTCGCCATAGGTGAAGAGATAGCGCTCCAATGGGCGTGTCACCTGCTCTTCCACCTCCTCGCTCGTGGCACCGGGATAGACGGCCACCACCACGCCTTGACGGATGGTGAACGGCGGGAACTCGTCCTTCGGCATCACCCACATGCCGTAGATGCCGATGCCGAAGAAGATGGCAACGAGCAGGAGCGTAATCTTATAGTTGTCGAGTGGCCAACTGATCCACTTGGTATTCTTAGTCATTGTTACTTTTATAGAAATATGTAGAATTAGAACCGAATATGTAGGGACACGGCGTGCCGCGTAAATGAGTTCGCTTTTACGGCTTTTGCTGGTCCAGTAACGCGGCACGCCGCGTCCCTACATTTCTCAACCTTTCTCAACCGCGCGAAGCGCTCTCAACCTTTCTCAACCGCGCCGCAGGCGCCTCAGAACCTTACCTCTGTTCCTTCACTCAGTTTCTGATAGCCTTCGGTGACAACCCGTTGGCCTGCCGTCACACCACTCATGATGCTAATGCGATTGCCTTGCGAAGCACCTACGGTGACTGCTGTGCGATGAGCTTTCTTCTGGTTGTCTACCGTCCACACAAACAACGATCCGTCAGGACGCCTCTGCACGCTGGTGATAGGGAGCGTAATCCCATTGCCCGCGAGGCCCTCCCCTCCTTTGGAGGGGCTGGGGGAGGTCTTCATTCTCACCTGTGCCACCATTCCTGGCAACAACTTGCGGTCACCATTGGGCACGTTGATGCGAATGTCATAGGTGTGCGTCATCGCATCGGCCACCACTCCTTTCTCTATACGGCCGCCACTGACCTTCTTGCCTGCGGCCTCGACGATGATCATCGAAGGCGTATGGGGTGTGATGGCATTCATCTCGGCTTCAGGCACCGACACCTTCACTTTCACACGCGACACATCGAGAATGGTCACCACAGCCTGTGAGGGCACAGCCGTTTCGCCGGCCTTCACCTGCTGACGACCGATGATGCCGCTCACAGGAGCCACCAGCCGACAGTCGGCAAGGTTCTTTTTGGCAACGGCCAGTTGCGACCGTGCCTGTGCCACCTTGCTTTGTATCTCCACCCATTGCACCTCGGGAAGCGAACCGGCATCGTGCAACATGCCATAGCGCTGCAAGGCGTCTTCGGCTTGTGCCATCTGCGCCTCGGCACCCGTCAGCAAGTTGCGAGCCTGCGTGTCGTCCATCAAGGCCAGGAGCTGTCCACGACCGACGGCCTGTCCTTCCCTCACGAGCATACGCTTCACAACACCCATGCCCGTGAAGCTCACGGCTGTCGCCTCGTTTTCCTCGACGATGCCCACGTAGCTTTCATTCGTCATCTGGCCACCCGCCGTCACCACTTCGGTTTTCACCTGCGTGGGGGCTTTCTGCCGATTCTCTTTCTTGTTACTGCAAGCGCTACCGAAAACAACGATAGCCAGCAGCAGAAGTATCCTTATTACTTTCATAGTTTGCACAAATTGTTCGAAAACGACTGCAAAGATGATAATTATTTTTCAAAAACACGTGTTCTATTTCTCCTTTCTTGTAACAATCTTTGACAATCAGAGAATTATCGAACAATAATAATGTAAAATCAAACATATAACTCTCGTTTTTTTTTCTCATCTTTGCAGGCGAAAACCAATAATGGTTTGACATTTCATAGATAATTGCAACAGAAGATGACAGACAAAGATCGTTACCTCAGTAAGATAGCCGAGGTCAATGAAGAGATAAAAGCCGATGTGAGTGTTGGCTATTTCGATGATGATATCATCATGATAGACAATGTGACGCTCCTATCAGAGCCCAGTGCCACGCGCATGCAGATGAACACGTTGGCCATCTGCGAGCGTGGGCGCGTGCAGCTCGAACTGAACGGCGAGCCCATTCTGCTGAGTGCCAATCAGGTGATGATCTGTCCGCCGGGTGCGGTGTTCAGCAACATGATGCTCAGTCCCGATTTCACCTTCCGGGCCGTCTTCCTCACCAATCGCATTCTGCATGCCTTCTTGCATGAGAAAATGAACATCTGGACGGAGATGCTCTACATCAATCGGCGTCACGTGGTGTCGATAGCTGCCGAGGATGTAGAGTTTCTGTCGCTATTCTATCGAATGTTGAACATCAGCATCAGCAGCGACCGGGAGAGCCATTACCGAACAGATGTGGTACAGGCACTACTCCGCGCGGCCGTTTTAGGGCTTTGTGGGGCTATGGAGATGATGATGAAGACGGAAGGCGAAGCATTGTCGCAGCCGGCAGGCGAAGGTGCAGACTCGTTGTCTGGCGACGTGGCGGTAGGTGGTAGTCGTCACTCTTCGTCGCAGTCCATCTTCCAGCGCTTCATCAACCTGCTCAACAACAGTCATCGCAGTCATCGCACAGTGCAGTCGTATGCCGACGAACTATGCATCACACCCAAATATCTTTCTGCTGTGTGTAAGAAATGCTCAGGGAAGACGGCGAATGCCTGGATCACCGAACATCAACTCGAAGACATTCGCTACTATCTGCGACAGACCGACTATAGCATCAAGGAAATCTGTAACACACTGGGATTTCCCAATGCATCGTTTTTTGGTAAATATGTCAGGGAGCACTTTGGGATGACGCCCTCAGAGTTCAGGAAGCAGTAACGTCGTCCTCTATGGGCGTCTCGGGTAGAGCAACGGGGACTTCGCGGCGCTTCTCTTCCTCCTCCTTCATCTGTTGCTCAGCCATTTTCTTTACGATGCGGCCTGCCTTCCATACCATCACGCCGCCCAGCAACTCGGCAGCGCCATAGAGCAACATGCACCAGCCGATGATGAACAACGGGGCGGCAGCGGTCTCCACTGGTCGCCAAATCATAAAGATAGCAACGAGCAACACCACAACGGGCAACAGCCAATAGAACCAACCCACATGGCACCAGCGTGATGCTTGTGCGAGGTTCACAAATTGGTTAATCGCTCCCAGCACCAGCATCGCCGCCAACACATACTGCAGGCCGGTGATGAACGTTGTGGGCATCAGCGCCAAAATAACACCAAGGATGATACTACCGAAACCGACGAGGGAGGTGAGCCACCCACCCCCGCCCTCCCGAGGGGAGGGAGTTTGATTAGCATCAGTGTTGCTCTCGCTATAGGATTCTAAGCTCCCTCCCTTAGGGAGGGATGGGGTGGGCCGCCTATTCAGCACCACCGAGATGAGTCCCGACACGAAGAACAATGCACCGATAACAACTGTAAGCCAGTGCACCGTTTCTTCCCTATACTTAATGATGAGTGCGCCAACGGCAAATGCCATCACCGCGCGCACCAGCGAACTTTGCAAAATCTTCATAAGCCTTTTTTCATTTACACTGCGGCAAAGTTACGAAAAATCGAGTGCAGAACAAAATATTAATCTTATTTTTTTTCCCTGCATTATAGCCGTCCCTTATCAAGGGACTCTAAATATGCCGAGATGGAGGACTCGAACTCGTTTCGCTTGCGTTTTGAGCAAGAACTTCGCGATTTTAATCGCAAAGTTACAAAAATAATTATAAAAACACCTTCTTTTCACTCAAAAAACTATTAGTCACGCCTGCTGGAAAGCTGCCGAAAGCCTGCCGGAAGCATCTTCCAATCATGCAAAAGCATGCCTCTTGTCAGTCTATTGCTATGCTTTGATGAAGTAATATATGATATATTACTGACTAATATATAATATATTACCGAGCAATATATAATATATTACTTTGCAATATATGATATATTACTTTACAAAATATGATATATTACTTTATAAAATATGATATATTACACAATAAAAGCACGCTTTTAGCGTTATGAAAGCATACATCTTAAACGATTAAAGACATGGCTATCAAGATTAAACTCTATCAGCACAAGCGCAAAGACCTGCAGGGAAAGTGGTACGGACGTACCGTGAAGGCAGGCGAAGTGACAACAAAGGACCTGGCACGCATCATCAGTCATAACAATTCGGTGACGGAGTCTGACGTGCATGGCGTCATCATCGCCCTCGTGAAGGAGATGAAGAACTACCTGCGCGAGGGACATACGGTGGTGCTCGACGACTTCGGCCGCTTCCACCTCACCGTGCAGAGCGACATGGTGGAGAAGAAGGAGGACTTCGACCTGCGCAAGCACATACGCCGCGTGCTCTGCAAGTTCACGCCCGCCGGCCACCGCAACCCCTTCAATCGCAAATTGGAACGCCCCTTCTGCGACTACGTCGACATCGAGCGCTGGCAGTATTGAACTGCCGTCACGGCAAAAAACGCGCCCGCCTGGCCATGAAGGTCAAGCGGGCGCAGGTGTAAATTGAAAATATGATCGTGCTCAGTTGTTGTGGTTAATGAGGTTTACCACAACCTTTACCATCACGTCCTTTTCCTCAGTTCGGCTTTCGGCAATCATCAGCGTGAGGGCAACAAGCGTGTTGTCAGGAATGCGCTTTGAACCGTCGGCATGATAGAGAATGCGATTGTTGTTGAGGAACCAAAGAGGAGCCTTTCCATGCGACGTACGAGAACGCGATGAAGGAGATAAACCTATTGCGGGAGAAATTCGGCGGCTCGGTGCTCTTGGGTGGTTCCCTGTATGGTCAGCCGTTGATAATCGTAGTTGTCAAGGGTGTCGAGGGCATAGGTGTAGTCTGTCACCACCTCAAACAGGGCGTTGCTTTCATCGGTGGAAAGCACGGGTTGGTTTTGAATGGTGCGTCCCAGCATCCCCACCAGTTGTCGCAACTCGCCAATCTGCTCGCGTCGCATGCGCTCGTTGACGGCATAGCCTTTGACGAGATACTTCTTGAGGACATTGCGCGCCCAAATGCGAAATGCTGTGCCTCGCTTGCTTTTGACACGGTAGCCTACAGAAATGATGACGTCAAGGTTATACAAAACTGTTTCTTGGATTTGCGTTCTTCCTACCATTGCTCCATGTTGAGTGGTATGTGCAAATTTTGCACATACCTGTTCTTTCTCTAACTGGTAAGAAACAAGAATCCCCATGTTTAGGGCGTTTGTCGCGGTTTTACCCCCGAAAAAGGGCGAAAAAATTGTAACACAAAAGCGCCCGCCCGGCCACCACGGCCAGACGGGCACTCCGTCCTTCTTTGAAATTAAAAAGCAAAATTATGTCTACTATCCGGTAATCAGGTTAGAGAACAAAATAAGTGCAAAGAATGGATTTCATTTTTGTCGTGTTTTATTCTGTTGTGTATTCGATTCTGTTGATGTAATTCTCAATTTTGGGGAATAAGCCCCAGATATGAGAATCATAAGTACCGCTATAGACGCAGTCTGGAACTTTAAAGCAGAAAACAAGAGAAATGGTTGAATCTTTATATTGATGCAATTCTAAGTAATAATTATCAAGTGATGAGATAACAGGAAACTTTGCTATAATAACACTGTATTTTCCAAAATCGATAATTGGTAGTTCTTTATTACCTTTGTACCTTTCTCGTAATTCTTTCTCATTATTTATAACATAATAAGAATAAGAACTTGTTGCATGATTATCGAAATAGAAATAAGCGGTATTTCCTTCTTCTTTGGGCAGTGCCTCGTCGAAGAAAGCCTTCACTTCCTCGCTGACGGGAACAGTGGAGATGACGCGGTATTCAGCCGACGGACTATCGTCGGGATCGACTGCTGTGCTATCCGTAGGCGTCTCGTTCTGGTGCGAGTCGGGCTGCTCGGGCGGATCGTCATAATCGCTGGAGCAGGCGGCAAGTCCTGCGGTGAGAAGGAACAATGCGAGTAAGCGAGAGGAAAGCAAAGGCATTTGCTTTCCCGAGCGTGAGCATCGAAGGCCGCAGGCCAATAGGCCGAAGAGATAGACAAGCTTTTTCATATTGTTTGATTATTTGAATGAGATCTATTCCATTAATCTACGTAGTTGCGCCACGTTTGGAGAATGCGGCCAGTGTGAGCATCGATGAAGCAAGATCCCTCATCATTTATATAACGGTCATTCAAGCGATAGACCAACCGAGGTGCCCATTCTGTGGAGCCTTTCTTTACAGGAAACTCTGCAATCATCAGAGCATCTTCATATTGTCCTGTACCCACTCTATCAATGGGCACGTTCAAATACTTTGCATAGATTTTCTTAGCTGTCTGCTCATCGAAAGATGGCGTGATATCGAGATTTTCTACTTTGATGTAGCAGCCGTTTGCATCGGTTACACTCCCATTCTGGAATCTCACGACGTAGCAACCCTCATAGACTGTGACTCCCCTATATAGCTGTTGATAGCGTTCAACGGTCAGTGGATTGGTCATCCAGGTATTTTCCTCCTTATAATAAAGTTGGTAGTCATCTGGTGAAAGCCCCATATATTGGGAAAACAATTCTGCAGCCGTCGTAGGCCTGATGTCGTTTGAGAAGATGATCCATTTGATTCCTCCAAAAGCGTCACGGGTTATCACCACGCCGTTTTCCTCCGTTGTGGTTTGATGGTTATCTGCATACCTTGGGTTATTTCCCATCTCTTCAGAAAACTCTGGTTCCAACTGAGCAGAATCTTCTTCGAAACCTCCGATGCTATCCGTAGGCGTCTCGTTCTGATGTGAGCCAGGCTGCTCAGGCGGATCGTCATAATCGCTGGAGCAGGCTGAGAAACCTGCAGAGAGCAGGAACAGACAGCTGAGGAGATAAACCAGTTTTTTCATTGTTGTATTGTTTTTGAGGTTTCCTTTCGATGACTATTGCAGTGTTACAGGCAGAATATCCTCACGATTCATCTCATGGCTGTCGTAGATTACCTTGCCGTCAACCGTGCACAGCAGCAGCGAATAGTAGCCACCCGTAATGTTTACAAGTAGCGGCATTAGCAATCCACGGTCGGCCCCAACACCCTCCAAGATGCAAGGACCGTTGAAAATGTGTGCATGCCAAGAATGGCCGTCGTGAGTGTAATAGTTGTCGCCCCGTTTGGTCATCGTTCCGCTACGGCCATGGATGTTCTCAAACGTCAGCGTCATCGTCTCGTCATAGCTCATCGAGAAGTCGTACAACAGACGGAATTCTTCTGAACCAGCCTCAGCAAACCACACCTGACGGTCTTTCTCGTACAGCGCACAGAGATATTCCGTGATACCGCTCTTGTAGTGGTTCTGCCCATAGAGTCTGAGGCACTGCTGACCGCCGACGATAGTATCGCCATCTGTGAAATACTGGAACTGCCAGCCTGCGGTTCCTGCACCATTGAATTCGGCACAATACCAAACCTTCTTGTCCTCTACCAGCGGGCGATAGTTGGCATCAACAATCGAGGGGGCAGTGAAGTCGGTGGCACGACACAGTAAACTCCCTTCGCCGTCGGTCAGCGATTCGAATGTCAGCACATCGGTTCCAACAACATCCTGATACCTCTCACCGACTAAAAGACCCGTCTTCATGGAACCTATGCCACTTATCCATAGGTCTTCGGTCTTATTATTATCATCATAGAGTGCATACCGTTTGTACTTGGTTCTACCGACGGCTACCTCATCCATCACTCGTAACTTACCGGGAAAATGTTGCTCGTAGGTTGGTCCTCCACCGAAATTCCACTTAAACGTAGAGGCACCCCATCCGAGCAAGAAGGGCAGGAATCCCTTCTTCTCCTTTCCGTTCTCAAGGTCGTAGCTGAACAACAGTTTCTTCATGTAGAAGGCTGGCAGTGAGATAGCATATCTGACCAAAGTGTCTTCAGGTGTACAGTAGGCAAGTTTATATGCTGTATCAGAGCCTATGATTAAGGATTCTGTCAGCTTTAGCGAAACTTTGTCGGTCATACCATTGGCATGAGTGCGCACGTAGTTCCAACTGCGCCCCACCTCTAGCATTGGCAAACTGTCACCATCATTATAAATGACTGTATCCACATCTACAGAATCAACCTCCGTCGTGTCTTTATCAACTGTAGTGCTGTCCATAGGTGTCTCGTTCTGATGCGATTCGGGCTGTTCTGGCGGATCATCGTAGTCGCTGGAGCAGGCTACGAAACCTGCAGAGAGCAGGAACAGACAGCTGAGGAGATAAACCAGTTTCTTCATTGTCGTATTGTTTTTAGGTTTACACATTATTTTTTCTTATCGCGTGGGAGCCGGCGTTTGCGGCTTTCCGTAGGCAAAGTTAGGATGAAAAAAGGTCTCGTGCAAGCATTTTAGTGTTAAATCGCTTTAACATTGTTACAGTTTTTTCGGGGGGGTAAGAAATAAGAATCCCGATGTTTAGGGCGTTTGTCGCGGTTTTACCCCCCGAAAAGGGCGAAAAAATTGTAACACTCCCAAGGGGGCTTTTGCTTTGAAATGTGACTTTTTTCTCGTAATTTTGCATCGTATTTTTGAGTATAAGCGATATGAAAAGACTATTCCCTTTGCTTCTGGTGCTGCCCCTATTGGCAGGATGCAGACAAGGCAACCAGCCGACAAGGCAACAGTTGGTGCAGATAGACTCGCTGCTGAACAAGGAACTCTCTGACTCGGCGTGGAGAGAAGTGCAGCGTGTGGACACGGCGGCAATGACCGACGAGGAGCGCGCCTATTACCAGTTGCTGCGCGTGCAGGCGATGTGGAAGGCCTACGTGCCAGTGGCATCGGACTCGCTGCTCGACTTCAGCCTAGCTTTCTACAAGGCGAACGGTCCGCGTGACCTGTTGGCTCGCACCTATTATTATAAAGGAGCGGTGCAGAGCGAGAAAGGCAAGACGCGCGAGGCGGTGGAGAACCTGAAGCAGGCAGAACTGCTGGCGGCCGACGTGGGCGACCAGTTGCTGCGAAGCAAGATCTGCAATCGGCTGGAGGATATCAACTTCACGGCTGGCGACTACCCGACGGCATTGCGCTATGCAAAGGAGGCAGTGGCCTGTTGTGAAGGGTTGAACAATCCGAAACTACTCGTGGAGGACTACGAGGTGCTGGCTGTGGCTTATCATCATGTAGGGAAAACCGACAGCGCGCTCTACTACTTCGAACAATGCATACCTCTCATCGCATCGGTGAGCAAGGATGAGCAGGCACACGTGCTGGCCAATCTGGGCGTGTACTACAAGAACCTGGGCAGTGTGCAGAAGGCCGAGGAACTGCTGCGACGTTCACTGGACATAGAGCCACACGGATTTGCCTACAGGTCGTTGGCAGGACTGTATGCCGACCGTGGCGACATGAAGCAGGCTGAGGAGATGTATGTGAAGGCGCTGGAGGTGGCCCGCCGTTCTGATACGCGCATCAGCACGTTGCAGGCATTTAGGGAGCTGAAGATGCAGCAGGGCGACTACCGCCGCGCCAACGACCTGGCCTCGGAGATAGCGCAGCTGAAAGACTCCGTAGACCGGCAACGGCGGGAGGACAACGTGGAGCGACAGCAACAGCAGTTCGACAAGCGCGTTGAGCACGAGCAACTGGAGACGGGTAGGCGCACGGCGTGGCTGTGGAGTGGGGGATTGCTCGCCGTGCTGGCGGTGGGAGCAGGACTTTCCTACCAGCGGAAGCGACATAGCGAAAACAGGCTGCAGGCGCTGCAGCGGCAGATGGCTGAGAATGCCCAGGCCATTGAGAAGGTGAAGGAAGAGGCCGCCCGCACCCAGCAGCTCATGGACTCGATGGCTTCCGACAATCGCAAGTCGCGAGGGCAGTTGCAGTATGCCAACGAACGGCTCACACAACTGGAGCAGGCGCAGGAGGACACCCTCGAGCGAATGAAGAAAAACTACGTGCAGCAGCTGTCGCATGGCTGCGTGCTCTTCGAGCAGTTCATGGCAGGAGGCAACACGAAGAACTGGTATAAGCGCGACTATCAAGACTTCGAGACTTACTACTGCATGCGCGACATTCCGTTCTCGGTGGTTTTGCAGGATGGCTATTCACAACTCTCACCCCAGCAGCGCTTCACCTTGATCATGAGCCACTTGGGGAAGAGCGATGAGGAGATACGAACAATCATGGGAATGAGCGAGGGCGCTTGGAGGACTATGCTCTCAAGAATGAAAAAAATGACGAATACTGATGGCGATGTCTAAACTTTTTTGTATATTTGCAGTCAAAAGAGTGTAAGGCTGCCGAAGCAGCGTGCAAAAAGAAAGAGCATAAAAGGATTAAAGGGGAGTAAAAGGGCATAAAGGGACAAATGTTTTGGCTCCTTGATATCCTTGAAACTAGAAACTTGAAACTAGAAGCTAGAAACTAGAAACTAGAAACTTGAAACTGATATGAAGAAGATGATGATGACGGCAGTGCTGACGACGATAGTCGTGGCCGCCCAGGCAATGAGCTTTACGCAGGCACGGCAAGAAGCTCTGTTCCTCTCCGACAAGATGGCGTACGAACTGCACCTGACGATGGATCAGTATGAGGCAGTCTACGAGATCAACCTCGACTACTTCCTCTCCATCCGTTACGAGGAGGATGTGTTCGGCATCTATTGGAACCGTCGTAACACCGACCTGCGCTTCGTGCTCAACACGTGGCAGTATCGCAAGTATATCACAACGGTTGACTTCTATCAGCCCGCCATGTGGCGCCGGGGCTCGTGGGTGTTCAGCATCTACACACGCTACGACCGCGGTAACCACTTCCGCCAGCCGCCTATGGTCTATGGCACTTATCGCGGAGGCCGCAATCGTGGCACAATCAGCTTCTACGAGGGTCGCACCATTGCGAAGCCTGCTGACCGCCATGTGGGCACGGGTCGCTCGTGGAACACGCAGCCGTCTGGCAAAGGCAACACCCACTTCAGCCAGCCTGGCAACGGCCGCCCGAGTGGCAATGGCTACCAGCCCGGCACGAACAACCGCCAGAACAATTCGAACACGGGTACGCGTCGCTTAGGCACAAGCTCGCCGAACAACGGGCAGCCCACAGGCGTGAACCGTCAGAACACCAACCGAGCACCGCAGCAGACGACTACTCAGCAGTCTTCACGGCCGGCAGGTACGTCGAACAACAGTGGCCACTTCGGAGGCAAGCGATAAGGCAACTTCGTTGCGTTCAAGGTAGCATCGCTACGTTCAAAGGTCAAATGTGCTTCGCACGTTCAAGGTTTAAGTAATGACTAGGTTGTTGCTGGTTCGTCACGGCGAGACCGTGGACAACGTAAATAAGATCATGCAGGGTCAGACGCACGGACGTCTGACCCTGAATGGTATAGAGCAGGCTCACGAGTTGGGTCGCCAGTTGCGAGGTGAACACATCGATGTGTTTCTGTCGAGCGATCTGGCAAGGGCCGTTGAGACGCTGGAGATCATTAAAAAAGAAAAGGACCAACAGCCCCATCTGCTACAGACCCACCCCCAAACCCCTCCCGTAAGGGAGGGGAGTGAAATGCCTTTGGGAAGTAGTAGTTCCCAATCTGAAAATGTATCTACTCCCCTCCCTAACGGGAGGGGTGAGGAGGTGGGTCTCTTGTTGCGCGAACGCGACTGGGGATCGTTCACGGGTCGCTATATCCCCGACTTGCAGAACGAGGTGTGGCCCGACGATATAGAAACCCTTGACGCTATGAAGGCTCGCGCCCGTCGGTTCCTAGACTTCGTGCGTGACAACTATCCGGGAAAGACCGTGCTCGCAGTGGGGCATGGCATCATCAATAAAGCCATACAAAGCGTTTACTTAGGCAAGCCGATGAACGAGATTCAGAAGATGGCAAACTGCGAGGTTCGCGTGTTGGAGTTATAGCAGCACCTCCAATTGACATTGGTGCATTAATGCATGAATCTCTCACGGAACGGGCAGACACGGGGGGCTGCCCCTATGGTTGGCGGCGTTCTCAACCTTTCTCCACTCTCCACTCTCCACTCTCCACTGACTCTAAACACTAAACTCTCAACACTAAACTCTCATCCCTTATACGAAGAAATCCCAGACCGTCACGGCCTGGGATTTTTCTTTCGCAATGGATTGTGTGTAAATGTATGAATTTAGAGAGAATGTATTATCATCGTTCCTCTTGGTTAGCGACGACCACCGAAGTGTCCACCGCCACCGCCGCGCGAGCCACCGCCACGGCTGCCGCCACTCATACCACTGCTGTGGCTGGAACCACCGCGCGAACCACCGCTGATAGAACGTGTGGGAGCCGAGGAGTGCGAGCTCATGGAGCTGCCGCGGCTGGGCGTACTATAGCTGCGAGTGGGAGCTGAGTGGGTGGTCGAACGGTTCACCGATGAACTGCCGGAGCGGTTGATGGAGCGTGAGGGCGAAGCACCCTGGACGGAACGCTGCGGAGTGGGAGTGAAGGTGCTGCGCGGTGTTGTGCCCTCGCTATGGTTGGAGCCGTTGTACTGGCGACCAACAGTGGTGCGGGTGCTGCTTTGGCGCGAGCCTCCGAAGTTGCCATTCTGGTTGCTGTAGCCAGGCTGTGAGGAACGGCCGGGCTGTACGTTGTTAGGTCTGCTCTGTACGGACGAGCCAACGTTGCGCTGTCCACGGCCCTGGTCGAAGCTGCGATTGTCGCGACCGCGGTTGTTGCCACGGTTTCCGAATGCACGGTTGTCGTTGCCACGATTGCCGTTGTTGTAGCCACGGTTGTTGCCGCGATTGTCGAGACCACGCGAGCCGCGTCCGTAGTCACCACGCTCGAAGCGGTTGTGCATGCCGAAGTGCTCGTTGCGTCCGCGTCCGGTAGGAGCGAAGGAGCGTCCGTGATACCACGAGCGACCGCCGTTCATGTGCCATGCGTGGCCACCGCGATAAACACTATAGAAGCGAGGCATTCCGAAATAGAAGTAGTCGCGGTGCGGATAGCGGGCGTAGATGCCGAAGTGCCAGTAGCCTGCGCTCCAGTAGAGGGGGCGATAGAAGTACGTGGCATCCAGATACAGACGATACTGCCAATCGAGGAGGATATAGCTCAGGTCGAGATTACGGCGCTCCCAATAGATGCCGTAGAGGTCGTCCTGTGTGTTTACGCCCATGAGGTAATCGAGGTTTACCTCGTAGGCTGCTTCATACTGCTCTTCCGTGAGGTTGAGCTCATAGGCCATCTTGTCGGTCAGGAACAGAGCCTGCTGGCGGGCCTGCTCGTAGCTCATGGCGCTTGCCGATGCTACGAATGCGAACAGTGCCACAAGGGCGGTCATCATCTTCTTCATATTCTTGTTTGTTTTAAGTTGTTTATTATTTATTTACGTTGTTCTCGGTTGTAAATTGGCTTTATAGACCTTTTCACGTTGCAAAGATACTACGAATTATGATGCCTCCAAAAGGATTTTCCCTAAAGTAAGAGGGGAAAATCCCTATAGTTGAGAGTTGAGAGTTGATAGTTGATAGTTCTTTCTCCATTTCATTACGAAAGCGCCCCTGCGGGTCGAGCGGATAGTTGATAGTGTAGAGTTGAGAGTCAGTTGAGAGTGTAAAGTTTAGAGTTCTTTCTCCGCTGCTCTATGAAAGCGGCAGAACTGAGCGGATAGTTTAGAATGGAGAGCGGAGAGTTTTTCTTGGCCGTATGCAATAATTAATGTTTGCGCGCGTTATTAATCATAGAAAGTGATCAAATTTCTGGATTTACAGAAGGTGACGGCCTGTCACGCTGAGGAATATCACGAGGCAATGAGGCAGGTGGTCGACTCGGGCTGGTTTCTGCAAGGTGAGCAGACGCGGGCGTTCGAGTCGGCTTATGCGTCGTTTATCGGCACCCGTCATTGCATCGGAGTCGGCAATGGCCTCGATGCGCTCACGCTGATCTATCGTGCCTATATAGAGATGGGCTGGATGCAACCTGGTGACGAGGTGCTGGTGCCTGCCAATACGTTCATTGCCTCCATCCTTGCCATCACGGAGAATGGACTGTGCCCAGTGCTGGTGGAACCGAACAAAGACACACTGGAGATTGACGAGGAGTTGTTGGAACAACATGTCACATCCCGCACGCGTTCGCTCATGCTCGTCCACCTCTATGGTCGTTGTGCATGGACGGAGCGCATCGCTGCTTTCTGCCGCGATCACAATCTTCTGCTCGTTGAAGACAATGCCCAAGCACATGGGTGCAAGGTAACAAAGTACCAGAGTGACAAGGTAACAAAGTACCAAAGTGACAAGGTAACAAAGTACCAGAGTGACAAGGTAACCGGTTCGTTGGGTCATGCGGCTGGACATAGCTTCTATCCGGGTAAGAACCTCGGGTCGATGGGTGATTGCGGAGCCGTTACTACCAACGATGACGAACTTGCTGCTGTGATACGTGCTTTGGGAAACTATGGGTCGAGTGAGAAATACGTCAGCGACTACAAGGGCCGCAATTCGCGTATCGACGAACTGCAGGCAGCCTTTTTGCAGGTGAAGTTGAAGTACCTTAACGAGGACAATGCCCGCCGGCAACAAATCGGTCGCCGCTATGAGCAGGAAATCAGTAATCCACTCATCTGGCTGCCGCGTCCGATGGCCGATGGTGAGAACGTCTACCACTTGTTCCCTGTGTTCTCGGCAGAGCGCGATGCGCTGCAACAATACCTCATGGAACATGGTGTAGAGACACTTGTTCACTATCCCGTTCCACCTCATCGGCAGAAGTGCTACAGCGAATGGAACAACCTTTCGCTGCCCATCACCGAACAGCTCAGCCGCGAAGAACTGTCGCTACCCATGAGTCCCGTTCTGACGGATGAAGAAGTGAGCGAGGTCATCAGGCTCGTCAACGAGTTCAAAGTAACAAAATAACAAGGTGAAAAAGTCACAAGGAGATCAAGAATATTCGAAACTCATGTTGAAAAGAATAACGAAACAATATTTCAGGAACCGAGGCGGTGGGGCAAAACTGATTGCCGTGCTGTTTGGTGGTCTGCTCACACAAGGAGTGTGGGCTCAGCAGCAATATAACGAGAAAGAGCCGTTGCTATTGCTGAAAGGACTGGAATATAAGCTGGAGGCACAAGCCTCGCTGTCGGATGGAAAGACACCGCTCTGGCTGAATGCCAACAAACACGGACTGAGTTCGCTGGAGAGCACGAATGGCTATCTGCGTGGTAGCCTAGTTCGCCCCTTGGCAGAGGACTCGCTTCGCCACTGGGGCTTCGGCTATGGTTTGGATATGGCCGTTGCCCATCACTACACCAGTCGGTTGGTGGTGCAGCAGGCGTTTGGCGAGATGCGTTGGTTGCATGGTGTGCTGACGGTGGGTGCGAAGGAGTTTCCCATGCAGCTGAAGAACAATCAGCTGAGCAGTGGTTCGCAGTTGCTGGGCATCAATGCCCGACCTGTGCCGCAGGTGCGTCTGGCGCTGCCCGAGTATTGGGTGCTACCCTTTGCCAATGGTTGGCTGAGGCTGAAAGGTCATGTGGCTTATGGTAAGACTACCGACCAAAACTGGCAACACGACTTTACGAATCGCACGCAGAAATACACCGATGGAGCCCTCTTTCATTCGAAAGCCGGCTATCTAATGATAGGCTATCCGGAGCGTTTCTTCCCGTTGTCGGTGGAGGTTGGTCTTGAGATGGCTGCCCAGTTTGGTGGAACAGCCCATGTGCCCTATGGCCATGAGATGCGAGTATACAAGGGCAACAACGGGTTGAGCGGCATGTGGCATGCCTTCATGCCCGGTGGAGCAGATGTGCCGGAGACGGGAACGGAGTATCAGAATGCTGAGGGAAACCAGCTGGGCTCTTACACGATGCGTGTGAACTACGACGAAGACTCGTGGAAGGTGGGCTTCTATGCTGAGAAATATTTCGAGGATCACTCGTCGATGCTGCAACTCGACTACAACGGATATGGAACGGGCGATGAGTGGAACGTCAGGAAGAAGCGCCGCTACTTCCTCTATGACCTGAAAGATATGCTGCTTGGCTTAGAGCTAAACGTGAAGTACGGCACCTGGCTACGCGCCGTGGTGTTCGAGTACATCTACACGAAGTACCAGAGCGGCCCCGTCTATCACGACCACACACCCTCTCTGTCCGACCACATCAGCGGTAAGGACAACTTCTACAACCACTACATCTACACGGGTTGGCAGCACTGGGGGCAGACCATGGGCAACCCGCTCTATCGGTCGCCCATCTACAACACCGATGGCATCATCGACTTTAAGGACAATCGCTTCATGGCATTGCATCTGGGCGTGAGCGGTCAGCCTTCCACGCGCCTTTCCTATCGCCTCATGGCAACCTATCAGGAAGGCTTCGGCACTTACGACCAGCCTTACACCAAGAAGCATCACAACGTTAGTGCGATGCTCGAGGCTGCCTACCGATTGCCACAAGGATGGCTCATCAAGGGCGCTTATGGTATGGATATGGGTGGTTTGCTCGGGCATAACTACGGTGCACAGCTCACCGTGAGCAAGAGCGGACTGTTCAAAGTAACAAGGTAACAAGGTGACAAAGTAACAAAAGAGAAATGAAAAAGATATCTATATTATATAATAAGGTGAGGCGGATGCTACTACTGAGCGCGGTGGCATTGCTGGCCTCGTGCGGATTGGTGGATATTGAGCATTCGGAAAACGGAAAGCTCGATGGCTACTGGCATCTCGTGCAAGTAGATACACTCTCGACGGGCGGTTCGCTCGACCTGCGACAGGAGCGTTTCTTCTGGATTGTGCAGGGCACGGTGTTCCAGCTCTTCTCACCAGACCTCTCTGATGGCTTTGGTCAACGCTATGTCAGCCATTTCTCTTATGAAAACGAGAAAATTTCTTTCCAGCAGTTCTACTACGACCGACGTGAGGAAGGCGATCCTATTCTTGAAAAGGTAGATTTGCTGCAGCCTTTCGGTATTAACAGGTTGGCTGGTGAATCGTTCGATATCGAGGAACTCACCGGCGGCGGCATGACGCTTAGTGGCGAAGAGCTTCGCCTCGTGTTCAAGAGACATTAATATATGTGGGGACGCGGCGTGCCACGTTTTTAGGTACAGAAAGCAAATCAAGTTAAGGCAACTAAATGTAGGGACGCGGCGTGCCGCGTTTTGGAGGGGAAAAGCTAAATCCAGAACGCAGAACGCCGCGTCCCTACATTTGGCTGGAATATCTGAAGCGATGAACGAACGTCGCACCCCCTTGGGGGCGCGGGAACGAAAAGACGTTGCCTGTGGTCCCCTCCTTCGGGAAGGAGGGGCTAGGGGTGGTAGTGACAAATAATGCTTGACCATTTTTAAGTAATTGGTATATAATAGGTTATGACCGTGTTTTTCTCTACCACCCCCAACCCCTCCTCCCAAGAGGAGGGGACAACAAGCCCAGTCGCCCCGAATGAGGAGACTACAAAAAAGACACTGATTGAATTAGGAGAGTGTGGGTATTAGAACTTCTTACCGATGGCGATGTTCGTGAAGGTGTTAAAAAGAATCTTGATGTCGAACCACCACGAGCGATGTTCCAGGTAGTAGAGGTCGAGTTCTAGGCGGCGCAGCATCTTCTCCATCGTATCGGTATAGCCGTTATAAAGTGTAGCATACGACGTCACGCCCGGCCGTACCTGATAAAGATAAGTGTAGCGGTGGTCGTGTTCCATGATTTGCTTGATGAAGTATTCGCGTTCTGGACGCGGGCCAACGAACGACATCTCACCTTTCAGCACGTTCCACAGCTGTGGCAGCTCGTCGAGGTGATGGGCACGCAGGAACTTTCCAATCTTCGTCATGCGTGTCTCGTTCTCGTGCTGATAGAGTGCGGGTCCGTCTTTCTCGGCATCCATGCGCATGGAGCGGAACTTGTAGATGTTGAACGGTCTGCCGAAGCGTCCTATGCGCTCCTGCTTAAAGATGGCCGGTCCGCCATCCTCACGCTTCACCGCTATGTAGCAAATCAAGAAGAGAGGCGAAAATATGATGATGCAAAAGAGGGCAATGAAGAAGTCGAAGATACGCTTTGTGTTGCGTTCTAGCTCATTCATTCCGTCAAGCACATATCCGTTTTCGAGTGTTGTCATGCGTCGTATTCTACGTTTTATATCTTATAAACGTATCCATACGATATTTATTGCATGAAAAAGCAAAAAAGTTTCGAGATTTTAGCTTGGGGTTAAAAAGGCTTTTTGCCCTGCTTTATTTGCTTCATCAGGCGATAGCTGTCAACCTTGCGCTTTAGTACTTTTGTTCCATAGGTAGGCAGGAAGAAGAACAAAAAGTAGAAGAGCGATTGCGGCCAGCTGTAGCCTAGAATGTCGTGGTAGATGCGAACATTGTATTTCACCAGCGGGAACTTGCGGCTGGAGATGGAACCCGTGCGGTTGCGGTAGACGGCCAGCGGCTCGGTGATGGCATAGCACACGCCACATTCTTTCAAGATGTTCAGGAACAATCCCCAGTCCTGGCGCTTGCGGATGGATGGCATCAGGAATTTTCGGCCCAGGCGACGGGTGTCGTAGACGGCTGTCAGACAACCAATCTTGTTGTCGCGCTTCTCCATACCGAACGTCACCTTGTCGGGCGAGATGTTGATGCCGGTGATTTCGCTATCCTCGTTGCAGATGAGGTAAGACGAGCTGACCAGCGCGCAGTCCTTCTCCTGCATGTAGGCAATCTGCCGCTCCAGCTTCTCAGGCATCCAACGGTCGTCGCAGTCGCAGAAGGCAATGTAGCGACCTTCGGCGCGCTCAATGGCATTGTTGCGCGAATGACCCGAACCGAGGTTCTCCCTCAGGTAGATTACCTTCACTCGAGGGTCTTTCTCGCTGAATTCTTTCAGTAGCTGCAGTGTGCGTTCTTCGGTGGAGCCATCGTCGGTGATGAGCAGTTCCAGGTTCTCGTAGGTCTGAGCAAGGATGCTGCCGATACTGTCGGAAAGATACTTTCCGGCATTGTAAGTTGGCATGATGACAGACACTAATTCCTTGTTCATGTTGCTCATTTTTTGAGATAGCGGCTGCAAAGGTACGAATAAACGAGCGAATTGCAAAACAAAATACGAAGTTTTTTGGTTTTTCATTTCCGAGTGGAAGTACCTTCGGCGAAGCCAAAGATGAGCCAAAGGTACAAAGAAAAGTTGAAATTATGTGATAAACTCTAAAGTTTTTTTGTACCTTTGCAACGGAAAAAGATATAAACAATGTTTGCTGATCGTGTGAAACATATTGTTGCAAAGCCGTTGGCGTGGTTGGGAGAGCATTCACCCGTCACGGTGGTGAGGTTGCGCTATCTGGCTCGCTTTCACCATTTGCCCGACCTGAAGCACCCAAAGGATCTAAACGAGAAGATACTCTATTTGAAACTCTTCACGGATACTTCGGCATGGACGCGCCTGGCCGATAAGTATCAGGTGCGACAGTATGTGGCCGAGAAGGGTTTGGCAGACATTCTGATACCCCTCTATGGCGCTTGGGAACGGGTGGAGGACATTCCTTTCGAGGAGTTGCCCGTCCGCTTTATCCTAAAAGCAAACAATGGTGACGGGAAGGGAACAAATCGGGTTGTAGACAAAACGCAGATGAGCGATGCCGACTGGGCAGACTTGAAGAAGGAACTGCAGCGCTGGCTGTCGTTGCGGCATATCGGCGCTTTGGCTGGAGAACCGCAGTATCGCGGCATTCGTCCAATGATTATTGCTGAGCAGTTGTTGCCTACCGATGCAGGGCAGTCGTCGCTGGTCGACTACAAGTTGTGGTGCTTCAATGGTGAGCCTCATTCCTTCTTGGTGTGTTCCAATCGTAAGGAGAACGGTCACGATACTTGTCTGGGCTGCTACGACCTCGACTGGGGGTATCATCCAGAGAACATGGTAGTCTCTGCCCGTTATCCGCAGGAGCCGGAGCCGCTGCCCCGTCCGCAGTGTCTGGAAGAGATGATTCGTATAGCTCGGACGCTGTCGGAAGGTTTTCCTGAAGTGCGCGTCGATCTCTATGAGTCGCAAGGGCGTGTGTGGTTTGGCGAACTGACATTTACGTCGCTCTGCGGCATGATGAACTACTACACGCCAGAGTATCTGCGTGAGATGGGAGAGAGGGTAGGTGAGAGTTTAGAGTGGAGAGTTTAGTGTTTAGAGTCAGTTGAGAGTTTAGAGTTCTTTCTCCGCTTCGCTACGAAAGCGGCATAGGCGAGCGCAAATGCTGCTGCGCAGCGTTCAAGGTTCAAAGTTCAATTCTTAATCTTGTAATGATGAAAAATGGAATGTTTCTCATAGCGATGTTGTTTGTGATGACTGCCGACAGCACACAGCTGAAAGCCCAGCAGCCACAGTGGCAGTTGGTGTTCAGCGATGAGTTTAATGGTCCGAACGGCTCCCAGCCCGATGCAACAAAATGGAGTCAGCCCCAGCGTGGCACAGCCATTTGGAGCCGTTGGATCAAGAACACGCCACAGAACGTCTTCATCAAGAACGGAGCCTTGGTATGTCGGGCCATTCCAAACAAGACCGAGAAGGCTGATACCGCTCGTATGCTCACCGGCGCCCTCTACACAAAGGATAAATTTGAGTTCCAATATGGCCGTGTGGAGGTGCGTATGAAGACCAATGGGAAGTCAGGCAATTTCCCTGCCATTTGGATGGGCAAGACGCATCGTGTGCAGGATGGCCGATATGGAGAAATTGATATTGCAGAAGTGGCCAGCAATCCGAGAAAAGCTGACCATACAGTTCATACGCAATACACCCAAACCCATTCTCGTCATGGCTTGAAAAACACCTTCAGCAAGACCGTCAATGTGAAGAAATGGCATGTCTATGGAATAGAATGGACTCCAGAATATGTCATGTGGACTGTCGATGGCGAAACAACAGGCATCTTCAGAAAGCCCACCGATAAGAAATTGCTTGCCGAGGGAGCATGGACATTGGACTATCCGTTCTTCCTTATCTTGAACCAGAGCGTGGGAGATGGTCGTTGGACCCTTCTGCCATATCCCGACGTTAGGCAGACGTTTGAGACTCTCTTCGACTGGGTGCGTGTGTACCAGCGGAAGTAGAGCGTTCAGAATGAAAGGCACGAATGCCGGATGTTACGTATGGTTCCTTTCGCGCAGGCGGCAACTCTTGTCATGAAGAATAAGAAATTGTAATGGCATGGAGCTTTCAGGAATAATTTGATGAAAGCCCATGCGAGGCGTGCATTGTCGGAGATGATGTTCCATGCCGACCTTGCCCTTCCAGCCGATTTGGCACGTATGCGAATGTAGTAAACAGCATCGGGCTGCGTGCATCGGAATTGCTTCAACTTGTGGCTTATCCCTGCAAAGAACAGAGAGTCTTCGCCTTGTCGGAATCGTGTGTCGAATCGGTGGTCGGCAATGGCTTTTCGCGAAATCAACTTGCAGCATGTGACGGAGAGGAAACTCCGGCAAGACAACAACGACGGATGTTGAAGGGAAGCATTTTTTTTGTAACTGGCCGACAGCCAGTCGTCTCTCATTTCCTTTGCTTTCTCATCGTAGTTCTTCACATTCGCTATAACGAGAGTATCGTCATTGACAGCCTTTTCGCACAGCCGTTCAAGATAGGTAGGCGATATCCAGTCGTCATCATCAAGGAAGCTGAGATATTTTCCTTTAGCAAGGTCTATTCCCATGTTTCTTGCATTCGACACCCCTCCCTCGTCGGTCTGGACAAACGTATGCTGCAATGTCTGCGGCCAATTTGCCAGATAGTTTTTTATTTGGCTGTAATATGGTTCGTTGCAACCATTCAGAATGATGATTGCCTCGAAGCTGTCGTGGGAGAGCGTCTGACTCTTCAACGAGTCAAGACATTGCCAAATATAGTCGCCCGGCTTATATGTGGGGATGATGACAGATATGTCCATGTCAAATCATGTGATAATTCCTAACTCTTATACAGTCCTCGCATTCGGTTCAAACCAAAATAGAGCTGTGGACAATAAAGGCGGATTTTCCTCATGACAAACGTTACGGGGTACCGATATGGACGGTTTCTTCTTAAGAACAGCAGAAAGTCATGGTCTGAGCGGGTAGGGGAGTTAAGGTACTGCTTCCTCTCGTTCAATGACATTTGGCATAGCTGGCGGATCTCGTCTTCATTGCTGAAATGGTCGTATGCACACTCGCCACACGTCTTTGCTGTAACCATGGTGGGGAAACCGCAACGTGATGCAGACAGAGCATAGTCGAAGTCTGCACTGTTATGACGATAACCTTTGTGGAAGATACCAATGCTGTCGGTGACATTGTGATGTACCAACAAGATGTTTGCATGCGTCAAGTCTACATGTTGAGGCTTGCCTGTTGGAACAGCGATGACCGCTTTTAGTTTTGCACTGCTGAGATAGTTGAAACCACCATAGGTCGTTTTGTCCTCCTCCATTGGCTGGCAAGTAATGCCAGAAGAAAGCCCGTGCTTGCCCGTTTGTTGGTATCCGTACTCGTCGGCAGCAAAGAGTTCCGTAAACACATTGGAATAAACATTTGTGTCATCGTTCAACAACAGATAGTAATCCCAAGGTGTTCCATTGTTGATGGCAGCCTGCCACGCCTTTCGCATACCTCCAGCCCAGAAGAGACTGCCCGTTCCCTGAACGATGTGGATTGCCTTTTCGGGAAATGTGGTTCTCACTGCATCCGCTGTACCGTCAGTGCATCCGTCATCGGTCATGAACACCGTCATCGAAAAGCCGTCTTTTCCCTCATTGTTTTGGTTATATGTCTCCACGGCGGCAAATAGATGCTGCAGACAAGAGAGAGTCTTTTGTTTGCGATTGAACACCGTGAGAATAGTAGCTATTTGCTTCATTTCGAATTGTTGTTGATAATTCATGCAAAGATAGCACATTTATTCCATTTGTGCAAATAAAGCCCTATAAAAGACAAGAAAAACATGGTTTTGTTTCGCAGTTTCAAGTTTAATAAGTAATTTTGCAGACACTATCAACAATCAAATATCAACGATGCGAGTACTGTTTGTAACACATAGCGCAGCCATGCAGGGCGCAAACCTGGCTTTGCTTGAGTTGGCTCAGGAATTAAAGACTCATTACGGTGTTGAGCCTGTGGTTTTGATGCCACGGATTCATAAGAACTATTCTGGGCATAACTTGCTACTTGCTTGCCGTGAGAGTCGGATAGAATGTTATTCTTTCCCTTTCTATCGGTTTCAGAGTACAACCAGGTGGGTGCAGTATGTTCGTTGTTACAGCAATCTACTCTTTTATCCCTACATCTATCTGAAGTTTAGGAGGCAACAATTTGACATCATCCATTCCAATGGCAGTGTCCTGAGTCTCGGGGCTTTTCTCAGCCGACTCATGAAATGTCCTCACGTATGGCATCTTCGAGAGGCAGGTGCTCTGCACTATGGAACGAAATCCTTGCCAGGCAAGTGGTATGAGAAATGGGTATATACACATGGCGATGTCTTTATTGCCATCTCACAAGCATTGAAGTCATATTATTCTTCTATAATCCCTTCTGATAAAATCAAGTTGGTTTATGATGGCGTGCGCATTCCTACCACATGTCCGGCTACGAAACACGACAATATGGTTTTCCAATTCTGTATGGTGGGGCTGGTGTCTGGTCCTAAGAACCAGTTGGATGCACTGAAGGCTGTATCAGTTCTGGTCAATGAATGGCAAATGACGAATCTGCATTTTACGGTAATCGGTTTTCTTGAACCTGACTATTTCCAGACACTCCAATCATTTGTACATGACAAGGGGTTGGATGACTATGTTACCTTCTTGGGCGAAAGGACAGACGTCGGTGAATTGTTGACAGGTATGGATGTTGGTCTGATTCTGTCGAAGTTTGAAGCTTTTGGTCGCGTGACAGTAGAGTATATGATGCATGGTCTGCCAGTTATTGCTTCAAACACGGGAGCAAATCCGGAGATTGTGGAAGACGGCATTACGGGATTGCTGTGTAAACTCGGCAATGTGCAAGAACTGGCATCCCATATGCGAACTCTCATGACAGACCGTGAGACGCTGTTGCGCTTCTCTGCAAATGGACGTGAAAGGGCATTTAGGTGCTTTTCTGTAGATCAGAACGTACAGCAGATCTATAAGACTTATGAGTCAGTGCTGGCTTCAGAATAGGCGGCGGCATAGAGAGGCATATACACATAGACCCAGGTCATGAATGCCGTTGCCCAGAAGTAAAGGGCAACGACGACAAACACCGCCACGAATGCCCGTTTGTTTGGCGTATACATCAATGACAATGTATAGAACATGAAGATGAGCAGGATTCCTACAATGCCATGTTCATAGAAAAACACACGATAGCCGGCATTGCCAAACTCAACGATTTCAAAACTCCGTCCAAAGACAATGTCTGACGATTGGATGTAGTTCTCGTATTCTGTCATGAAATTGTCAGTCACGCGGTTATCGCCAGCAAGTTCGCCATCGTCGACTTCGAGTCGCAGCATGATGAGATTGTTCACCAGGTTGTCGCCTCCGTTATAAGTGAAAGCGGCAACAGCAGAAATGGCAAGGAACGAAACGATAAGCAGTACCTTTCCTGCCACATGCTTTCTGGAAATCCATTGGTTGAAGAAAGCGATGGCGACCAGATAGATGTAGGCTCCTAAAGAAAAGGTGAGGAAGATTGTGGTTAAGAGCACAATGTTGTACCAGCGTTTCCATTTTCCCCGTTGCGTCATCAGTAGGAAGGCACAGGCTTGTCCGATGTGACTAGGCTCTAAGAAGTAGGAGTTGAAACGGGGTACAAAGACGAAGAGATTGCGGTCGTCAAGCAGGAAGAGGTAGTAGTTCACGAAAGAATAGAACTCGTCGTACTCCACGTCTCGACTTGGCAAGGGAAAGCCCATTAGATATAGGAAATGGCCGGCAAGAGATATCGCCAACAATACCGCCATTGCTTTGCAGATGAAGGTGGCAAGTTGCTTGAGTCGCTCCAGGCTCAGGCAGAAAAGCGCGTAGAAGACGATGATGAGCAATGTCTGCCCAATGAATCCGTTGATATTACTGCCGAGGGACATTCGTTCGTAGACGACAAACAATATCAGGGCTGCTAGGGGAAGAATGTAATTGTTGCGAGTATAGATGGTGTCGCGTTCCATGGACCGTGCCAGTTGCATGGAGGCAATAATCAGCAGTGCTGGCAGAAACAGGTACCAGTTGCCCAATGGCCATAAGAACCATGCTCGCAATGATCCGAGAAAAGCTAAGAACATGCCAGCGTAGAGACAGACAATGCTCAGAGGCTCTTTCTTTATCAGATATAGGTCTGATACCCTAATGGTCCAGTTCATGGGTGTGGGGTGTTGGGTGATGAGCGATGGATGAGTTTAAGGAAATATGCACGTTCACTTTGTGTGAAAGTGAAAAACCACACAGTGATGCAACCAGTAATGCCACTGAGAAGCATCGTCAGGAGGAAGCGAAGAGGGAAATGGAATAACTGCGTGCATGACCAGCTGACGAAAAAGAGCATGGCGATAAGTGGCAATGTGGGTATGACGGTTTTTTGCAGATATTGCAAAATGTTGAGTCCTGCAGTACGTTTCATATATGGAATACGCAGAACGGCTATCAGGGCTTCAACAATGATGACCGACCACATTACTGTGGCCAGCGAGCATCCTCTTGCCAAGAGAATCCATGCTATAGGTAGGTTCAGCAACTTGGGCGTAAACATAATCAGTGTGAAGTTTCTAATCTCTCCCTGTGCTTGGTTGCCGGCATGTAGCCCAATCGTAAATTGGTCTACAAGGCAAATGGCCAGTGCGAACGTGGCGAACATCACCGTGTAAGGTGGCACTTCTTTCAACCAAACATTAAGGATTCCTGGCAATTCCATGATAATGGGAATCGACACGATGGACAGCAACACCACTGAATACTTGCTTTCTTGCGCAGCCAGGTGCAGCATGTGTTCACGTTTGCCTTCTCCCTCGGCTTTCATGATTTGTGGATTCATGGCATTCACAATCGAAGAACTGACGAAGGTTACGGCATTGTTCACTTGTGCAGCTATGCCATAGGCAGCATTGGCCGTTGCCCCATAGAAGTGGTTGATGATGATATTGATGCCCTGGGTGCGCGCCATGACGGCTCCGGTACCATAAGTAGTCCATCCGGCAAATCCCATCAGTTGTGCCATGATGACTTTGTCGACACTCTTTGGGCTTATGAGGATGCTGCATTCTTCAAACTTCCAGTTGGCATAGCCTGCGAAGACCATGAGGTTCATGATTTGTATGCTCATCATCATGATGGCATAAACGATGAGCCTGTCAGAGGATACGTATGCCAGGCCGATTGCCATGAGCAGTTTGACAATGCCGTCGCAAACGTCAACAACCGAGATGTAGACGATGTTTTCTCGTGCTATGAACAGGGCTTTGAATGGTGCTATAAGAATGGTGACGACAAGCATGGCAATGGTAACGTCATAGACTTGCCGCGCCGTGCCGATTCTGTCGGAGGGGATGTTGAGCACATCATTGAACAGCCATCCTTTTATCAGTAGGAGAACAAGAGCAATGACCCCTGCGAAGACAATATGCAAGAATAAACTGGAAGAGAAGATCTTTTTTACATAGCCGCTGTTTCCTTGCCCATGATAATAGGAAACGTATCGCTGTGTAGTGACAAGCAATGCATTTGTGATGAATCCCAGCATGGCGACAACACCTCCGACTACAGCATAGATTCCGTAGTCGGTCACTTGAAGTGCATCAAGAACAAGTCTCGTGGAATACAGCGAAAGCAACGTGTTAAGGATGGCTTTCGTGTATTGTGCACCGGTGTTGACAATCACGCGTTTTTGAGGCTCCATAGATTATTGCGGCAGCTCTTCTTTCTTGTTGATAGCCTTTAGTATTTCGTCTTTGATAATCCAGAAGATGGTGCCGAAGAAGGCCAGGAACACCATGCCGATGACGAAGATCATGCGTTTCGGGCCAGTGGGCTTGATGGGCACGGAGGCACCTTTGAGCAGCGTGAAGGCGGGCGTGCGCTCCTGCACCTTGGCCTTGGCCTGCTGCAGCTGTGTCTGCATGGCGGTGTAGGTGTTGAACTTCAGCTGCATGTCGTTCTCCAGGTCTTCCTGCTTGGCGCGATAGCTCTCGAGCACTACATCCATGTTTCGGTCGGAGTAGCTGCCATAGAGCTGGCGGGCACGCTCGTAGTCGTGCTTGGCATCGGCGGCGAGCTTCGTGTAGTATTTCAGGTCGTTGCGGGCTTTGTTCGTGCGGTAGTCGGTGATGAACTGCTGCAGCAGCGAGCAAACGGAGTCGGCCACGGTCTTGCAGATGAGCTTGTCTTGGTCGCGCACCATAATAGTGATGACACCCGTCTTCTTGTCCATGCTGAACTGCACGTTGTCCTGAATCTTGTGGATCAGGCCGTCTTCGCGCCGCGACAGGACATAGGGATTGTACTTCCCGTCGCCGCCGGCTCCGGCAATGGTCTCTTCCTGCTTCTTCGGCAGCAGATTGCGCATCCACTCGAACACGTCGTCCCACCACGGATGTTTCTGCATCTTCTGCAGGTAGTCGTGGTAGTTGGTGTTGATTTCGCCGTCGGCGCTCACCACCTTGAAATTGAAGAACTTCGACACGAAGCCATTATCGGACATCAGGTCGGGATAGAGCATGGGCGAGATGGCATCGGCCGATTCCATGTTCGCCAGGTCAAAGCCGAACGAGGCGGCAATCGAGCCGAGAGCTCCACCCGACATCGAGTTCTCCATCTCTGGTGCCAGTCGCACGTCGGTGTCGTAGTAACGGGGGAAGCAGATGATGTAGAGACACGACAACACAAACGTGGCGGGCAGCGTAATGAAGAACAGCCGTTTCCGTTCCTTGATTTTCTTGTACAGTTGTCTCAGGTCGATGACGTCCTTATTTTTGTTTTCTTCCATCTCTGTTTATTGTTTATGGTTGTAATTTCTGATGAATTGGCCGAACATCGTGCGTTCGTTGCCGTTGAGGCCTGCCAGCCATACCAGCTGCAGGGTGACAAGTGGCGAGGCAACCATCACCGCAATGAAGCGCAGCACGGTGTTCGCAATGGAGTAGTGCAGCAGCAGGGCGACGGCAGCGGTGCAGACGGTGATGAACAGTCCCGGCAGGACGACGGTCTTGGCGTAGGTGGCATAGGAGAAGGCGGGATAGACCTTCTTCAGGCTGATGAGTCTGACCACATGTGCCATGATGCACACGAAGATCATCGATACGAATGCACCGTAGGCAGGCATGCCCAGTCGGAACATGGTCCAGGTGATGATGAGCGTGCTTAACGTAAGTGTGTCGACCACCACATGATAGCGCTTCACGCGGCCTGTCGACTCAATGAGCGTGGTGATGGGATGATGCATGGCGAGCACCACCATCATAATCATCATCAGGCGGGCAAACAGGATGGCGTCTTCGCTGATGTCGCCCAGCCACCAATGCAGCAGCGTGCGCATCTCGGCCATCAGGGGCACGGCGACGCTCATGAGCAGATACATAATGAGCTTGTTGTTCGCATTGAACAGCCGCCACAGATAGTTGTCCTGCCGCTGTGCATACGACTTCACCATCGCAGGTCGGAACGCCAGCACCACGCAGTTGCAGAGCGAGTTGGCTGAGTTGTAGACCAGGTTGGCGATGGCATACGAGGCAACGGCCAGCGGTCCGTAGAAGATGGTGAGCAGGATGTTCGTGCCTTGCACGATTCCCACGCCCGCCATCGCTCCATACATCGTCCAGCCGGAGAACGACAGCAAGTCGCGATAGAGTTCCTTCGTTGTTACGCGCTGATAGTGGCATTCGGTATAGCGGTGACGAGCCACGACGACGTAGAGCAGATACACCAGCGCCGCCACAACGAGCAGGCCGGCACCGTAGAAGATGAGTCCGTCGGCCAGTGCTTTTCCAATGAGGCAGGCCACGATGAGTCGCCCGGTGTAGTCGAGGACGGAAATCACCGTGTAGTGCTTCATGTCCTCGTGGGCGAAGATGGCTGCGGTGTATGGAATCTGCAGCAGCGTGAACACGAACGAGAGCAGCGTGAAGTGGAATATCCAGAGCGTTGCATCGAGTCGTTCCAAGGGTATCTTGCCAGCAGGCTCCATCATGTGCGTGGTGACAAACCACACGCCGATAGTTTCAAACAGCACCAGCACCAACACCGAGAGCAGCAACACGATGTTCACGCTGCTCGAGAATATCTCCCGCATGCGTCGCTCCTCGTGCTTGCCGATGGCATACGAGTAGAAACGCTGGATGGCTACGGTAAGCGTTGAGCTGAGGAATGTGCTCGTAAGCACTACACCGGCAATGGCATTCAGAATGCCGTAGTCCTCTACTCCTAAGGCTTTCACTACTACGCGTACGGCATAGAGGTTGATGACCATTGTCACCACTACGCGCACGAAAAGTATCATGGTGTTCGACGCAATGCGCTTCGACTTTGTCAGTTCTTCTGTTCCCAAATTGCAAATGAATTATTTTTAGTTTCGCATGGTGTGCGACTCCCCTCCCTTATGGGAGGGGCAGGGGGTGGGTCTTTACTTCAGCAGATTAGCCAGCGTGGCGATGATGGCAGCCAGCGAACCCACACCCGTTGCGATGCTCAGGGTCTCGGCGATGGATGTCTTGTTGATCGATTTCGAAGGCACGACGATTTCGCAGCCCGGCATGGGCTTGGCGTTGTGTCCCACCTTTGCCACCGTACCATTCATATAGATGATGTATGTCTGGCGCTTCTTCGCCTTGCTGGAGAATCCACCGGCCTGGTCGATGTAGTAGCCCACCGACTTGCCTTTCACGTAACCGACGGTGTTCGGGTAGAGCACCTCACCATTGATCTTCACCGTGGCCTCATACTGCGGCACGTAGATGCGGTCGCCCTCGCGCAGCACGATGTCCTCCGTACCGCCGGGGTTGGCGAGTGCCTTGTCGAGCTCGATACCTACGGGGTAGGTCTCGCCCACCTGGTATTTCTTCAGCTGCTCGGTATTGCTCAGGTTGGCAAGGTTGGCATTACCCGTGCGGGCAGCCTGCTCCTGCATGCTGGCTTCCAAGTCCTCACGCGTCTTCTTCAACACAGCCTCGGCACGCTGGCGTTCCTGCTGTGTGTACTTACGTTCCAGACGGGCACCCTGTGCAAAGGCGCGGTCGTTCACGCCGCCGGCCATCTTGATGAGGTCGCTCAGGCGCTGGTTCTTTCTTGAGAGCGTGTAGGTACCGGCAAACATCACCTCACCTTCGATGGTGACGTTCTGCTGCTTGTTGTAGCCTGGACTCTGGCGCACATACACTTCGTCGAAGGGCATGAGCGTGAAGCCCGTTTCACCATCTACAACAAAACCGTCCTTCAGCGCGAAGCTATAGGTATGGGCAATGACGGTGTCGGCCACCAAGGCCTGTGGGTCAACAATGCGGCGTGCCACATCGACCTTCACCGTTGAGGCGCTCTCCTTCAGACCGCCGGCCTGCAGGATGAAGTCTTCAAGCGTTTCGTTGTCGGCATACTGGTAGATGCCGGGATACATCACCTCGCCATGTATGGTGATGGTGCGCTCAATCTGTGCTTCCTGCTTCGTGGGCACGAAGAGCACGTCGTTCTCGCGCAGCGGAATGTCGGCTACAGTGCCATCCAACACGCCCTTCAAGTCTACGCTCAGCACTTCCAGCGTGCGGTCGGGCTTCATGCGGTGCATCACGGCACGGTTCAAGAAGGCCTCCTCGGTCACTCCTTCGGCAGCCTCGATGAGCGTGCGTACGGTAGTGATGTTGCCGCCCAGCTGGTACATGCCCTGACGGAACACGGCACCCTTCAGCTCGACGGTATTCTCATAGCGGTCGAGGATGCTGTCAACGCTCACCGAGTCGCCATCGGCCACGTGGAACGTCGACATGTCGAACTCGCCCACGTTGAAAACGGAGAATTGGCGGCCCGTCTTGCGGAACACGCGCACCGACTTCTTATAGGCGTCGCCGGTGAAGCCGCCGGAATATTTCAGCAGCGTGCCCACGCTCTCGTCCTTACGCATTTCGTAGAACATCGGGCGCTTCACCTTACCCGTGAGGTTCACCAGACAGTCGTAGGCCTCGACGACGATGAAGTCGTTGTCGGCCAGGCGGATATTGCCCGTCTGCTTGCCGTTGAGGATATAGTCGTAGATGTCGACCGTCGAGATGAGTTTGTTGCGGCGGTACACCTTGATGTTACGCAGCGTACCAATATCGCTGATGCCCTTCGCCATGTAGAGGGCGTGGAACACGGTGGAGAATGCCGACAGGGTATAGGTGCCCGGCGCCTTTACCTCACCCATCACGTTCACGGTGATGGAGCGCGTCTCGCCCAGCGTGAGCTTAATCTGGCTGCTCTGATAGCGGGCACCGAGCGTCGACCGCACACGGGCATTGGCCTGCGACACCGTGAGGCCGCTCACCTGCACGGGACCGAAGCCTTCAATGTTGATGTAGCCATCGGGGCTTACGGTGGTTTCAATCTGGCGTGCCGAAGCTCCGTAGACGTCGATGTAGACGGCATCGCCAGGGCCAAGCACGTAGTTCTGCGGGGTAGGGATGTTCACACTGGGCTCAAACGTCAGTTCCTCGTTGTCGAAGATGTCGCGACCGAACACCTTCTGCTTCTCCTTCTCGCGGTCGGCAAGAATCTTCTCCAGCAAGGCGATGGAGTCCACAGGCATCAGCCCACCCAGCTCCAGCTGCATCTGCAGGAAGTCGTCGTCTTCTTCATCGTAGGTGTGCTTCTGGTTGCGCTCACCCTGCATGCGCAAGTTCGTCATCTCAGCAGCCTTCTTCTCCGTCTCAGTCTTGCGAGTGCGGTCGTTGGCCTTGCTCATGGTCTCATCCTGCACCATGCCCAGTCCAGACTCGTTCTTCTGGCGTTCGGCAATTTTCTTCACACGACGAATCTGCTGAATGTCAACACCACGCTGCATGAGCTTCGTCACAATCTGTTCTTGTGTCGTACCGGCCTCATGCTCCTTTAGCACGAAGCGCATCACCTGGTCGTCGGTCATCGACGACTGAGCAGCCGCCGCGAGTGGCAACAGCAGCCCGATCAGGATGTATATCAGAGTTTTCTTCATATTCTGGTATCTACTATAGTTTAGGGAGTTAAAGAACTTCCTTTAACTTCATTAACTTCCGACATTATTATATATAATAACTCCAAAAACGCTAAATTGTTGCAAAGGTAAGCAATTTTTATTGAAAAAAAGCATGTATAGCGAAAAATGTACCTTTGTCGCGCATGTCTTGTCGTCACTCGATGAAACTTTTCAAGGAAATGAAAAAAAACGCCGTTTTCTTTTTGCGTTTCAAAACTTATTACTATCTTTGCAGCCGCAAACGACCAAGCGGTCTTTTCTTTGTCATGGGGTTGACTGGATTTGACGGCGAGATGAAATGGTACGTAAGCACGCGGTGGCTCGAGGGTTTCCACCTAAATCAGAGCTTTCAACAAATTAATTGGCAACACACAGTATGCTCTCGCTGCTTAATCGAAGCACAGTAGATTACTAGCTTAATTCCTTCACTAGGTGGGGGAACGAGACGTCGCCCCAAGGATGTTGTTCCGAATCTGAGGAACCGGCGGCGCAGGAAAATCGGAAATAGTCAGGGTGTGCCTCGCCATCTTGATGAAATTTTAGAGGATAAGGCGCCGGTTGGTGGTCCAGGTCTTGCCGTCGCTCGAAAATGAAGTCTGGAATAAGCGTGTAGAAAGCGTGCGGTTTCCTTGTTCGGACGTGGGTTCGACTCCCACCAGCTCCACCTCCTCCTTCCCCCGGCCGGCCACGATGCATTCCCCTTCCCCCCGCACGTGGTCGGCCACCTTTTTGCAATGTAGGGACGCGGCGTGCAGCGTACTGGAGGGGAAAATCGAGGGAATCGCGCCACGAGCGCCGAAGGTGCGACAGAATACAGGCAGGCGGTGGAGCGAAGCGAAACCCCTGCTTGAAGGTGAGGGGGATTTTAAACCCCGAAGGGGTGACAGAATACGGTGGTGAGAATTCTGTCACCCCTTCGGGGCTTGATTTGTTGTTGACACAATAAGCAGGGGTTTCGTGCTACGCACTCCATCACCTGCCTGTATTTTTTCACCCCTTCGGGGTTTACACGCAGCTTTGCTGCTTTGAACGCCGAAGACTTTAAACGCAGCTTTGCTGCCCTCGTTACTCTTCTACCAGTTCGGTCTTCATGTTCATCTCGGTGGACTGTCCCATGTTCTCCTGCTTCTGCACGACGCGCAGGCTCTTCAGCCAGCCATTGGGCAGGAACTCGTAGTCGGCGGTCACGGTGGACTCCATCTTCATCATGCCGCTCTCTAGGAGCTGGTCGATGTTCTGCTCCACCATCTCTGCTTGGTCCGGCATCATGGCCTTCACCTGTTCCACAACCATCTTCTTCATGTCCTCCTTCGACATGTTCAGGGTCGTCGTCGACTTCACCTTGCTACCGTCGGGGGCAGAGAGGAAGTACATATTCTTCACCTTACGGCCGTTATCATCCTTCGACTCATCCATCGTGCCTGTGCTGATGGTCTTTCCGTTGAGCGAGAACGGACCAGGCGAGTTGGCAACCTGTGCGACGACCGCCTCCTCGGTGATCCTGCTGGTTATCTGGTTCTTCAGTATGTCGGTAGGTAGCACGCCAGCTGCTTCAGGCATCTCCTCAACAAGCGCCTTCATCAGTTCTTCAACCATTTTCGTGGCTTGTCCCCTCACCTCGTCGAAGTTCTTGATGCCCGTAATCTTACCATCGGCATCGGCCGTGAACACCGTCTTCACGCCCTTCAGACCTCCTTGCGTGAGCTGTAAAATTTTTCCCGTGAGGTCCTTCGCATCGTTGTCCATCTTTTCCAGCACGGTTTCGATGACGTATCCGTCTTTGTTTGCCTCGGCGATGTAATAACGGTTCAGCGACGTCAGATTGACAATCTCACCCCCGACGGTCATCGTACCAACGGAACGATAGAGCATGTTGTCACCTTTTTGATACTTCGGCGCGATCTTCACGCTTGTTACTTGTGCGCTCATCACGATGGCTGTGAGCAGGAGCGCCAGTGTCATCATTGTTTTTTTCATTGTTTTTACTATTTGTTATGAATGTTTGTGAATGAATTCCGTCGGCAAAGGTAATGCTTTTCCGTCACCCCTGCAAGCATTTTGGTTTGCAATAATTCGCAGCGAGGGGAAAAAGAGTGCGCAAAAGTTTGCAAGGGGCAAACCTGCCCGCAGGTTCAAAAGCTTAGCACCCAGCGTAGTCCCCTCCTTTGGAGGCGACAGGGGAGGTTCCCGTTGCAATCATTCCAGAGTGTCGGAGCATTGCTTTCAGTCAGCAGAAGCATAGCTTTCAGATTGCAAAAGCATTGCTTTCAGACTGCAAAAGCATTGCTCCCAGCGTCTAAAGTCAATGAGGTAGCGATGCAAAGTCAATGCTTTCGGTGTCCGAAAGCAATGCTTTTGGCACCGCTACCATTTGCCCCTGCGGCTGGATGTCAACCTGTTGTCCCCTCCTTCCCGATTCCGTATTTCTTGTGAACCGCAACAAATCTTTCCGTTCTTTGATCGTTAAAATCCAGGATTCTCGGTATCTTGCTATCTGCGTTGCCAGGAATGCTGTTAAACCACGGCAAGAATTTCTCTTTCATCATCATTGAAAAATTTTCCTCCTCATCCTCCTCCTCATTTCCGTTAGCGATGTCGCTAACGGTAGAGGAAGAGGAGGAAGAATTTATTCTTCCTACTACTTCCCAATCTTTATCCTTATCTTTATCTTTATCCTTATCTTTATCCTTATCTTTATCCTTATCTTTATTCTTATCTTTATCCTTATAAGGTATTACCAAATCTACGGTCGTATCTTTTTCCTTTTTAGACCATCTTTTCATAATGTTTTGTCTGTTCTTCTCGCACGTTTTCTGATACTTCTCAAGATCAATATTTATCTGCATGCGCATGAATCGGAATGCCAGCAGGATGTCAGAATCCACGAGTTGCTCTTCCTTCTTGATTGGAAAAACAAAAGAAAAACCGGTTTTCCTTTTGTATTTCCCTCACTTATTCGTATCTTTGTAGGCAGAAAGGTCGTTTGAACGCGAAAAAAATTATCATTAGCTATAACCCAAAACAATTTGAAACAATGAAAGAACAAGTTTTACAGTGTATGCGCGAGGCTGGCAAGCCCGTCTCGGCAGGTGAAGTGACGAAGGCACTGGGTGCAGATCGTAAGGAAGTTGACAAGGCATTTGCCGAGTTGAAGAAAGAAGGCGCCATCGTGTCGCCCGTGCGTTGCAAGTGGGCTCCGGCTCAGTAGAATCATTTAAAACGTTTGCATGATGGAAATCAAAGCAGTAAAATTCAGAAGAGACGGCTTCTACACCCAGCCGTTCGTCATGGGTGGTGAAGAGGGCATGGAGAAGTTCGACAAGAACGTACGCTATCGCGGCAGCCTGCAGAACTATCTTATCGACACCGGTAGCGAGGTGATTCTAGTGGATACCGGTCTGCCCGCAGGAACACCCGAAGAGGCTCCCGACGAGAACTCGCTGGCCTTCACCGGTCACGACATCTGTTCCTATATGGAGGCCTTCGCAGCTCTCGGCTACAAACCCGAGCAGGTGACGAAGATTTTGCTCACCCACCGCCACGCCGACCACTCGGGCGAGCTGAAAAGCTTCCCTGAGGCGAAGGTGTATGTGAACCAGGAAGAGATGGACGCTGCCGAGCTGCAGGGACTCACGAACCTTGTTCCCGTCAGCTTCACCGACGGCGCCTATTACAACTTCCCTGAGAGCCAGAAGGTTGCCGACGGCGTCTACCTCATTAAGGCCAAGGGCCACACGAAGGGAAACAGCATCATCGTGGTGGAGGAACCCCTCAGTCCTTCGGACAGCTCCCCTATATTAGGGGCGCAACCGCGACTGTTCTACATGATTCACGGCGACATCACCTACGTCGACGAAGCCCTCTATGAGGACAAGCTGTCGGTGGTGTTCGACGACCTCCCAGCAGCCCGCGAGACTCAGGACCGCATTCGCGAGTTCATCCGCCAGCATCCCACAGTGTATTGTGGAACGCACACCCCGCAGGGCTATGAGAACCTCGAGGCTAAACGCGTGATGGACCTCGACAACCCCGTTCCGACGGTCTTGGCCGAGGTGGACTTCACCGAGCAGGAGGCTTCCGGCAAGTATGTGTGCTCCATCTGCGGCTATGTCTACGACCCTGCCGAGCACGATGGCGTAGCCTTCGAGGACCTTCCCGAAGACTGGCGTTGCCCGCGTTGCAAGCAAGGCAAGGCAAAGTTCAACAAGGCCTGACAGGCTGCTTGAAGTGCACCGCGGCAACTCCAATAACAATACAACTAAAATAGACTTCGCGTGGATAGATATTTGTCGTACATCGTCCGTCTGATGGTGCGGTTGGCAGGATTTGTAAAGCCACTCTCACAGATTGGCCTTTGTCGTTATGAGGAATGGCACAAGGGTGAGAAGCTCAAACTGCTCCTCGTGGGCTACAATGGCGCTCGCAACACGGGTGCCGACGCCCGCGTGGTGGCACTCGTGCGCCAGCTGGAGGAGGTCCTTGGCACCGACAACGTGGAGCTGACCGTGATGACGCTCGACCGCGACAACACGCAGGGCTATTTCCCTGGGCATGTACGGCAATATTCGTTCACGGCGGTCTTCTTTTGGTCGCTGCTGTGGGTCGCATCGCGAAGTCATGCAGCCATTCTCTGTGAAGGCTCCACGCTCACGACGACCTTTGCCGAGGCTCCTTCCGCAGGCGTTGGGCCTTCCACCTATGTTGACCATCATGGCGCTGGCCAAACGAATCGCCAAGCTGATCACGTCGATGGAGGAAAAGAAATAATTGATAGCATCTTTTTTCGTTTTTCTTTTGGTCTGCTCTCGTTTTTTTGTATCTTTGTGGGCTGAAAAGCAATGATGAACATCAAGGAGTGAACTAAAAACATGACATACCGCTTACCCGCTGAATGGGAACCGCAGGACTTTGTACTGCTGACGTGGCCGAACGAAACCACCGACTGGGCTCCCTACCTCGAGGAAATACGCCAAACTGTTGCCGAGATGGTTCGCGCCATCGCCCGGCATGAGGAGGTGATGCTTCTCTCGATGTTCAAGACGGACGTGCCCGACGAACTCCGCGAGATGCCGAACGTGTATGTGGCAGAACTGCCGAACAACGACACGTGGGCGCGCGATTTCGGTCCTATCGTACTGAAGAGGACTCAGCCAGTGGATTCTTCCGATGAAGGAGATGGAACAACCGACGACGAGGAACAGGAGAAGGACTACCTTTGGCTCGACTTCCGCTTCAATGGCTGGGGCGAGAAGTTCCAGGCTGCTTGGGATAATATGATTCCCTATAAGCTCTGGGCGCTCTACGGTTTTTTTGAAGACACCGACTACGAGGACCATCAGGACTTCGTGCTCGAAGGCGGGTCTATAGAGGCCGACGGGCGGGGAACGCTCTTCACCACCTCTCAGTGTCTACTGGCACCGCACCGCAATCAGCCACTGACGAAAGAGCAGATTGAGGAGCAGCTGAAGCGCCGTCTGCGCGTTGGTCGTGTGGTGTGGCTCGACTATGGAAATCTCGTTGGCGACGACACCGATGGACATATCGACACCATCGTGCGCTGTGCTCCGGACGACACGCTGGTGTATGTGGGGTGCGACGACGAGGCGGATGAACAGTATGCCGACTTCCACGCGCTGGAGGAACAGCTGAAGACGCTGCGCACAGCCGACGACAAGCCCTATAGGCTGCTCCGCCTGCCGATGCCGGAGAGGATCTGCGACTGCGTCGAGGTTCAATGCGACGATGTCGCGGTTCAAAGCGCCTGCGGCGCGGTTCAATGCAGCGAAGCTGCTGTTCAAGAGGTTCAAGGTGGGCAAAGCGCTTCGGGCGTTCAAGAGGTGCAAGGGGAGCGGCTGCCGGCTACCTATGCAAACTTCCTGGTTATCAACGGGGCGGTGCTTGTGCCCACCTATGACCAGCCGGAGAAGGATGCCGAGGCCATACGTGTGGTGCAGCAGGCTTTCCCAGACAGGGAAATGATACCCATCGATGCCCGCACAATCATTCGCCAGCATGGCTCCGTGCATTGCCTGACGATGCAAGTGCCAAAATAGTTGAGAGTTTATAGTTGAGAGTTGTGATAGAACTGAAAAACGGACGGATAGAAGCAGGCGGACAGGTGGTCATCGACGACCTCTCGTTCGTAGCACCAGCAGGCAAGGTAACTTGTCTGACGGGTGTGCATGGCTGTGGAAAGACCTTGCTGGTGCGGGCGCTGCTGGGGCTGTGGCCGCTGCAGCGGGGCTATGTCTCGCTTAAGGGCGAGCCCGTTACGTTGCGTTCGGCAAAGTGGTTGCGACGTCTGATGACCTATGTGCCCCAGCAACTACCGCAACCGTTCACCGATGCGCTCGAGGCGCTCGACGACCAAGAACCGACTCCCGAGAAGTGCTGCATCATCGTCGACGACCCGTTTGGCGGGATGGATGACGAGCGGGCAGTGTTGCTTACCAATCGCCTGCAGACGCTTGCTGAAGCTGGCAAGACCGTTGTCGTGACATGCTCGCCATTCGATGCCGTTCGCTTCACACCCTCTGTAACCCTGGCTTATCAAATCAGCACTTAAACTCTTGAACCGCTGCGTTGCAGCTTTGAACCGCGACGTAGTCGCATTGAACATTGAACCTTGAACGTCGCGCAGCTACATTTAAACCTTGAACCGCTGCGAAGCAGCATTGAACTTTGAACCGCGACTTTGTCGCATTGAACCAAATAAAAAATGAACATCACCATCGTTAGTTTCATGCTGGGCATCCTGCTCCTGGCCTTGCCTCTCTACCTGCTCCATGTGTTGCAGGTACCGATGATAGGCAAGGTGTTGCGGGCATTCGGCCGTGCAGCAGTCATGCTTGTGGCACTTGGCGCCTGCCTGTATCTGGTGTTCCACTGGAATCACTGGGCTGTGAATCTGCTTGCCGTGTTTCTGATGGCGGTAGTGGGCATGTGGCTGGTGGTGCGCCATGCACGGCTGGGTACACAGATGCTTGTGCCTATCGGTGCCGGTTTGCTGGCAGCACTCATCGTCATCGGTGCGTGGCTGTTGTTGCTCGCGCTGGGCGTGCGCCGTCCGCTCGAGGCTCAGTACCTGCTCCCTGTGGCCGGATTCCTTGTGGGTAGTATGACGCAGACGCTCTCGCATGCGCTCTCGGTTTACTACCGCAGCCTCATACATCACGACGAACTATATTATTATATAATAGGTAACGGTGCCTCGCAGGCCGAAGCCCTGTCGTGGTATGTGCGCCGCTCGCTGCAGGCCACCGTACTTCCCCACGTGAAGCAGATGTCGGCATTTGTGTTGACGATGTCGCCACTCGTGGTATGGGCAATGCTGCTTAGCGGCAGTAGTGTTGTGGAGGCCGTAGCCGTACAACTACTCGTTCTAGTGGCCGGCTTCACCGCATCGGTGGTTGCGCTGGTGGTAGCCCTCTTCGTTGCCCGCCGCTACTCTTTCGACGGCTATGGCCGCCTGAAAGCAGAGAACTAGAACTTTTGGAGCAGCGAGCACAAAGCAATGCTTGCATTAGCTTTGTCGAGTCGTGACAAAAGTCATGGAACGAAGTTACATAACTCTAAACTCTCAACTCTAAACTCTAAACTCAAACCCTCATCGCTTATGAAACTCGCTGAAGGACTTAGCAATCGTAAGGATTTGCAAATGCGCATCGAACAACTCAAGGTGCGCCTTTTGAACAACATGAAAGTGCAGGAAGGCGACAAACCGGCCGAGCAGCCTGCCGACCTGTTGAAGGAACTCGATAGCTGTCTGGTACAGCTCGAGGAGATGATTTATCGCATCAATGCCACAAACATGAAAACGGTGAAGGATGGCCGAACGCTCACCGAGATGATGGCCGAACGCGACGTGCTGGGCAAACGTCTGCAGGTGTTACGTGAGGTCTTCGATCGTGCCTCGCAGTCGCAAGACCGTTATGGACGCAACGAAATCCGATATGTCACCACCATCGATGTGCCCGCCCTGCGCAAGCAGATAGACACCTATTCGCAGCAACTGCGGAAGCTCGACATGGAGATTCAGACATTGAACTTCTCCACCGACCTCGAGGAGAAAGGTGTGGTCAGACAGACTGGGTCGCCAGGCAGACGTCGCTGATGCGCAATACTTTTTGGGGAGCAGTGTTCATGGGTTGCAGGGTGAGCTAAAAAAGAATCGTAAGATTCATATCCTGATCGTCAGCTCGGAACGGCTGACTTGGTCTGACCGACCAACTCACGGCGCATGTTCAGCACAACTGCATGTCGCATGATTCACGTAGCAAGTAGCACTACCGCTTAGCTAACTGTATTCCTTTGACGCTGCTCCCTTTCAAATGCTGCTTCGCAGCGGTTCAAAGCGACTACGTCGCGGTTCAAAGCTGCTTCGCAGCGTTCAATGGCCTTCGGCCGTTCAATGCGACTGCGTCGCGGTTCAAGAGCGCAATTGCCCTTCGGGCGTACAAGATATTATGAAACCAGAACCTAACAACATCCGACTGACCTTCCATAAGGCTAACACCGATACGGATTTGGCCATCCCGCTCGCACAAAGCAGTGTGCGGGCAGGATTCCCTTCGCCTGCCCAGGACTATATGGGCGAGGAGATAGACCTCAACAAACTCATCGTGCGACACCGCGAGGCAACGTTCTACGTGCGGGTGTCGGGCGACTCGATGACCGATGCCGGCATCCTCGACGGCGACCTCGCTGTCGTTGATAAAGAGCTGGAGGCTGGCGACGGCGATTTCGTCATCGCCTATGTCGATGGTGAGTTCACCATCAAGCAGTTTCGTATGGACAAGAGCGGCACCTTCGGCTGGCTGCAGCCTTGGAACGACCACTATCCCCCGATTCGCGTCGATGCCTCCAATAATTTCATGATCTGGGGTGTCGTCACCTATGTCATCCATCCGGCGAAGAAAGGCTAGTGAGTGATAAGCCGCAAAACGGTCGTCGGTTCAATCAATTTTATAAATAATCCACCATGGAACAGAAACGAACAACTCCTAATCACATTGACAAGCTGCAGCCAGGCGAGATCTTCGTCTTTGGCAGCAACCTCAGAGGCATGCATGCAGGCGGTGCCGCCCGTGCAGCCTATCATAAGTTTGGTGCCGTCATGGGGCAGGGCGTAGGCCTGCAAGGGCAGAGCTATGCAATCCCTACCATGCAGGGCGGCGTGGAAACCATCAAGCCCTACGTCGATGAATTCATCGACTTTGCCCGCCAGCATCCTGAGCTGACATTCCTCGTCACTCGCATCGGATGTGGCATCGCTGGCTTCCGCGACGAAGAGATTGCCCCGTTGTTTACTGAGGCTCACCAACTGTCGAACGTTGTGCTGCCGCCAAACTGGTAACCGAAAATACAGAGATGCAGCTTTTCGCCGTAGCCGATTGCAATAATTTCTATTGTTCATGTGAGCGGGTGTTCCATCCCGAGCTCGTGGGCAAGCCTGTCGTTGTTCTGAGCAATAACGACGGATGTGTGATTGCGCGCTCGGAGGAGGCCAAGAAGCTCGGACTGAAGATGGGCGACCCGTTCTTCCAAGTGCGCGAGCTGCTCGAGCGCGAACGCGTGGCGGTGTTTTCCAGCAACTACACCCTCTATGGTTCTATGTCGGGGCGTGTGATGTCGCTCCTCAGCCAGTATACACCTACGCTCGACGTCTACTCCATCGACGAGGCCTTTCTCGACTTGAGCGATATGGGCGACAGCAGCTACATCAAGCACTATGGAGAGCAGATAGCCAGTCGTGTGCACAAGGCAACGGGCATCCCCATCTCTGTGGGCATTGCACCCACGAAGACGCTGGCGAAGATGGGGAGCAAATACGCAAAGAAGTATAAGGGTTATCGCGGCTGTTGCCTGATCGACACCGACGAGCGGCGCTGGAAGGCACTCGAGTTGTTTCCCGTGGAGGATGTATGGGGCATCGGCCGCCGCATCGCCAAACAGCTGGCCTATTATGGCATCACCACGGCTGCCGACTTTGCCCGCCAGAAGGAAAGCTGGGTGCGAGGGAAGTTCAATGTAACCACCGTGCGCACATGGAAGGAACTGAATGGCGAGAGCTGCATCGTGCTCGACGACATGAGTCAGAAGAAGTCAATCTGCACCAGTCGCAGCTTCTCCGGACAGGGCATCAGTGACCTTGGTATCTTAGAAGAGGCCGTAGCCAACTTTGCAGCACGCTGTGCCTCGAAGCTGCGTCGCCAGCACTCATGCTGTCAGGGCATCACGATGTTTGCCTACACCAGTCTCTTCCGCGAAGACGTGCCGCCCTGCTTCCTCCAGCAGTCGGTGCAGCTCTCCGTGCCTACACAGGACACATCCGAAATTGTGCGAGCTGCCGTCGAGATGCTCCATGAGCGCTTCTCGTCAGCCAGTCAGACTCCTTCTGCCTCCGTTCCTCATCTGCCTTGGCGGAAGAAAGTGGACAATTCTGCAGTGGAGGCAGGAGCGGGTGCGACGACGGGGCATGCTCCCCTTTTCAAGAAGGCGGGGGTGATTATTTGGAACATCACCTCGGCACGCGTGGTGCAGCAAGACCTTTTCGACACCGTCGACCGCTCGAAGCAGAAAGCCCTTCTCGAGGCTGTCGACGAAATCAACCGCCGCAACGGCCACGACACCGTTCGCATCGCCACGCAGGGCACCGACGTGCGCTTCGGCCTTCAACACGAATACCTCTCCCATCAGTACACCACCAATATCGATGATGTCATTGTAGCGAAAATCAAGTAGCAGCGAGCGTTTTTCTGATGATTTTTTTCCGTTGTGTTCGCTTTTTTTGTATATTTGCACTCGAAACATTAATTGTTCATATACCCATGACGAAGAAACTATTCCTTTTCGTGTTTGCCATGCTTCTGTTCATGGCTTGCAACCCAGGACCCAGACCCAACGACAGCCAGGAAGTTGATGAATTCTACGATCAGGAGGCTGCCAGCGTAGCTGCTGACGAGGCATCGACGGCCGAGACCCCTACTTCTGCGAAAGAGGGTAGGGGTGGCAACATCAAAATGTATGAGGTGCCAGCACGTCTCACCGACCGTCCCGAGCAGATTCTTCATCGGCAGAGTTTCACGATATCGTATAACAAAACCACGAAAACCCCCAACTGGGTAGCCTGGCATCTGACGAAGAACCATACCTATGGTCGCATCCAGCGCGAGACCTATGCCTTTGATGAAGACCCCGGCGTCTCGGCTCCGCGTGCCACGCTCGACGACTACTACAACTCTCGTTATGACCGCGGGCACATGTGTCCGGCTGGCGACAACAAGTGGAGCGAAGAGGCCATGCGGCAGACGTTCCTGCTCACCAATATCTGTCCGCAGAACCACGGACTGAACAAGAATGCCTGGAACGACTTGGAGATTCAGTGTCGCGACTGGGCTCGCGAATATGGCGCCGTCGACGTTGTCTGTGGTCCTGTCTATCGCACCGCAACGCGCACCGATGGCAAGATGCGACCTTCGTCGCTGCAGCGCTTCCTTGGCCGAAACAAGGTGTGGGTGCCCGATGCCTTCTTCAAGGTGGTGCTCTGTCGTGGTCGCGACCCCAAGGCCATTGGCTTCATCTACGAGAACCGTGGTGGTCAGCAGCGCATGACCGACTGCATGTGCACGGTGGACGATGTGGAGCGGCTCACCGGCATCGACTTCTATCCGTTGCTTGCCGATGATGTGGAACGTCGCATCGAAGCAGAAGCCAGTTTGCGTGAGTGGTAAGGAAAAAAGTTTTAAAAAAGTTTAAACGCAGCGGGTCTGTAGCCCGTTTTTCAATGGAAATGCGTACCTTTGCAGCGTGAAAATAAAAAAGGTGATTGATGCCCTTGAACAATTCGCGCCTCTGCCCCTACAGGAGAGCTACGATAATGCTGGCTTGCAGGTTGGACTAACAGAAGCGGAGATTTCAGGGGCATTGTTGTGTTTAGACGTGACTGAGGCGGTGGTCGACGAGGCCGTCCGCAAGGGGTGTAATCTCATTGTGGCCCACCATCCGCTCATCTTCCGTAAGCTGGCTCATGTCAGCGACGGGAGCTATGTGGAGCGTGCCGTCATCAAAGCTATCAAGAACGATGTGGTCATTGTGGCTATGCATACGAACATGGACAATGCACTCGATGGCGTGAACTTCAAGATGGCAGAGAAAATGGGACTCGCCGATCTGCAGCCATTGCAGGGCCCCGTCGTCGACGGCAAGTGGTGTGGTGTTGTGGGCACGCTGCCTGCCCCCATGCCTGCTGAGGCCTTCATCCGCATGCTGAAAGAGCGTTTCGGCGTTGCCTCGGTGCGTGCCAACGAACTGCTGCAGCGTGAGGTAAGCCGTGTGGCGTTGTGTGGTGGTGCCGGCTCGTTCATGCTGGCTGATGCCCTTCGTGCTGGTGCCGATGCATTTGTCACTGGCGAGATGGGCTACCACGAGTTCTTCGGCCACGAGCAGCACATTCAGATATGCGTCATCGGTCACTACGAGAGTGAGCAGTACACCACGGAAATCTTCCGCGACATCATCAGCCGCGAATGTCCTGAGGTGAAGACCTGCATTACCGAGACGCAGACCAACCCTATCGTCTACTTGTAGTAGAGACTCGAAACTCGAAACTTGAGACTCGAAACTCGAAACAAGAAACTCGAAACTCGAGACTCGAAACAAGAAACTCGAAACAAGAAACTCGAAACTCAAAGAATAACAACCATCAGTGCCTGCCATCAAACTCCCCATTAACCGGCAGGCCCTCCCCTCCTTTGGAGGGGGTGGGGGAGGTTTTAATTTATGGCATCAAGGAAAGATCCTACCGATCTCTCAGTAGAAGAGAAGCTGAAGACGTTGTATCAGTTGCAGACAACGCTTTCGAGTATCGATGAGAAGCGCGCCATGCGTGGCGAGCTGCCGCTCGAAGTGCAGGACCTGGAAGACGAGATTGCCGGTTTGGACACTCGTATCGAGAAGATCCAGAACGAAATCAAGGACTACCAGAGCGCTATCACGATGAAGAAGGGCGAGATCAACGAGGCCCAGTCGTATGTCGACCGCTATCAGAAGCAGCTCGACGAGGTGAAGAACAACCGCGAGTATGACACGCTGACAAAGGAGATAGAGTTCCAGACTCTCGAGATTCAGCTCTGCGAGAAGAAAATCAAAGAGGCTCTGGTTCGCATCGATGAGCGTAACCACGACTTGGAGCAGGCTGCTGCTCTGAAGGATGACCGCTTGGTCGCATTGGCCGACAAGAAGAGCGAGCTCGACGAAATCATGCAGGAGACGCGTGAGGAAGAAGAGAAGCTGAAGGCGAAAGCCAAGGAATACGAGACGAAGATTGAAGACCGTCTGCTCACCAGCTTCAAGCGCATCCGCAAGAATGCCCGCAACGGTCTGGGCATCGTCTACGTGCAGCGTGATGCTTGTGGTGGTTGCTTCAACAAGATTCCGCCACAGCGCCAGCTCGATATCAAGATGCACAAGAAGATCATCGTCTGCGAATATTGCGGACGCATCATGATCGACCCAGAACTCGCTGGTGTGAAGATCGACGCCGCTACAGGTGAGGAGAAGCCCAAGCGCAAGCGCGCCATCCGCAAGACCACAACCAAGAAAAAGGCCGAAACTGAGGCTCCCGCAGAAGAGGCCTAAGGCGACTGCGTCGCTGTTCAAAGCTGCTACGCAGCGTTCAAAAGCCCTTCGGGCGTTCAAAGCGCTTCGCGCGTTCAATGGCCTTCGGCCTGTTCAATCGCGACTGCGTCGCAGAGTAAAGCGCTTCGCACATAAGTAATGTAGGGACGCGGCGTGCCGCGTTACTGGAGTTGGAAAACAAACCAAGTAACGCGACACGTCGCGTCCCTACATATATATCTACGACTTCTCAATTGCAAAAGCATTCTACTCCCCTCCCTTCACGGGAGGAGGGGCAGGGGGGAGGGTCCTCCCGCGCTACAGTCGCATTAAACCTTTTGAACTGCGACGCAGTCGCGATTGAACAGGCCGCAGGCCATTGAACGCGGCTTCGCCGCATTTGAACGCTGCGTAGCAGCTTTGAACCTGGCGGCTTCGCCGCGCTACAATCCTCTCGCCTTATAAATCTTGTCCTTTGCGTCGTTGATTTCCTGGAATTTCTTCTCGGCAGCCTTCCTCACATCCTCGCCTAACTTCGCTACACGGTCGGGGTGGTGTTTCAGTGCCATTTGGCGATAGGCAGCTTTCACCTCGTCATCGGTGGCTGAGGGCGAGATGCCCAATACCTTATATGCTGCCTCCAGGTCGTTCTTCCCTGAGCGAAGGTTCAACATCGACTCTACGTCGGCAGCCGATATTCCCAGCGAGGCAGCGACGTCGCGGAGTGCTTGTATCTCTGCCTGCACCACGCTGCCGTCGGCCTGTGCAATCGTCACCAGGAAACTCACCAGCTGCAGCCGCTGCGAATAGTCCATGTTCATAGCAATCTGCTGACAAGCCTGGCGAATCGTGTTACGATAAGCTGCACCCTCTTGCTTCTGCCGTTCGAACAGCTTTTTCACGATATCCTCACCCTGCGTCACCGCCTGCGGTCCGAAGTTCTGGCGCAGGAAGTTGCGCAGCAACTCCATCTCCGAGTGCATCACCTTGCCATCGGCGCGGATGATATAAGCTGCCAGCACCAGCAGCGAGAACAGGAACGAGTTGCGCTGTCCCTCATACGTCTGCCGCTGCCGATACTCCTGATAGCGTCGATAGGCGTCGCTGTCGTCGTATTCGCGGTTGTTATAGTTGTTGTCGGGGCCGTTCACCAAGTCCAGTCCCCCATCGAAGAGAGATCCCAACACATAGCCCAACAGTGCTCCCAACGGTCCTGCTGTAATAAACCCCAGGAAGCCTCCAATCCATTTTCCTATTGCCATTTGTTTTTCGTTGTTTGTCGCAAAGATAATTATTATCTTTCAAAAATCATGCCATCATAATCATCTTATAATAATTTTTAACGAGGGTGACATCTAGTGACAGAAAGAGAACTGTAAGCGAAGTCTTAGAAAAACAATATAGTGAGGGAGTTGTGATGCTTCTGCGCCAGTTCGTCCTACATGCTTGCCGGACAAGCTCGTAGACTTCTATTTCCTTTTCAAACATCGTTGCAAAGGTACGAAGAATTGTTTAAAGTTTATGAAGTATCTATCTTTTTTTGTATTTTTGCAAAGAAAAAGCCTCATGAGGGTTAGCATTTCGGGTGCCTGCGGGGTTATATAGACAGATTGTTATCGAACGAAAAGAACATGGGACAAGAAACACTGGCGAGGCTGTTCATGCAGCATTACGGAAAGATGCAGCGTGTGGCTCGCACGATACTCTACGACGAGCAGGCTGGCGAGGACGTCATCAGCGACATCTTCGAGAGCTTGTTGCGCGGACGGACGGCACTCTCCGCCGGCACAGGCGACTGGGAGGACGGTGCTGCTGAACGCTATCTGTTGACGAGTGTTCGCAACCGTTGCCTGAAGTTGCTCAGGCGGGTGCCGGGGCAGAGCCTATCCAGCACGGTGCAGGCCGACCAACTGGCTGTCATGGCGTCTGCCGACGCTGCAGATGCCGACGACGAGTTGCTTTCCGACATCATGTCGTTTGCGGCCAGCCATCTGTCGGAGCAGGAGCAACGCATCCTTCACCAGCGCTTCACACTCGGCCTTCGCTACGGCGAGATAGCCGTGGCTGAAGGCATCAGCCGCGTGGCAGTATGGAAACATCTCTCACATGCACTCAACGAAATCAAGAAACAATTTAATCCGAAAATGCTATGATACCTTCTGACGAACAGAGGAGGCTGTTTCTCGACATGCAGGAACACCCCGAAAACTATTCCGATGAGCAGCTGGAGGCCATAATGGACGACCTCGACAGCGAGCTCGATGCCCAAGCAGCGTGGAAGCGGTTTGAGCAGACCATGGGCCTTGCCGTAAAACCATCGCATCGCTGGCTGCGTGTCGCGGCCATATTCGTTGGTGCCCTCTTCCTTGCCGGCATCGCAGTTGCCGCATGGATGAGCCTCACCCCCAATTCTTCTCCAAAAGGTGAGAGCGGTGAATGTACTCAAAGCGTGGAAATGGTAACACCTATACAGAATGAGGAAATTCCTGTCGCCTTCGACAATGTGCCGCTCGATAGCATCCTCACCGTGGTCGCTGCTCACTATGGCAAGGCCGTCAGCTTCCGCAATGCTGACCTGCGCGGCATGAAACTCATCATGACATGGCAACCTGCCGCATCGCTTGCCGACTTCCTCGACCGCCTGAATGCCTTCGACGGCCTGAGCTTGAGTTTGCAAAGCGATACTATTGTCGTGGAGGAGGAGATGAAGGAAGAGGAATAATCATACTTGTAGGAGATGAAGACATGAAGAAGCAGTCGCACCTTTTTATATTTTTATTATTCATTACGACCCTGAACACCGTGCTTCCGACAGCGTCGCTGGCTCAGCAGGACAGATTTGTCTCCCTGCTCCCAGCCCTGCAGAGCATCAGTCGCAGCCAGAAGGAATACACCATCGACATCCTGTCCGACGGTCTCGGCGACCTGCGTACGAAGGCCCATGTGGCGGGGCTCCCGGCACCCGAAGCCGTGAAGCGACTCTGCCAAGGGCTGCCAGTAAAAGTAAAGGTGAACGGTCGGAAAATCACCGTGCAATACGACAAGCGGCGGGAGGTCAGAAAGCTGAAGCTGAATGGAAACGTGCAGGATGTTCGTGCGCACAGAGATCTGATTGGTGCCACCGTGGAAATGCTCGATGCCGACAGCACCGTGTTGCAGCAGGCTGTCGCCAAGCATCACTACTGGGGCAGTAGTGGAGATGGGAAGGTCTACGAGTGGGAGACCAGTGAATTCAGTTTCACGGTGCCAGCCGTGCCCGCCAAGTATATTTTCCGCATCAGCTATGTGGGTCACCGCACGACCTACGTAGACTACAAGCTGGAGCGCATAGGGCGTCGCGAGCATGAGCGTGCGCTACCCCCTCTCTATCTGGCTCCCGTCTCAACCACACTGCCCGAAGTGCCGGTCACGGCCTCCCGAGTGAAGTTCTACTATAAGGGTGATACCATCATCTACAATGCCGATGCTTTTATCCTGGCCGAAGGCTCCATGCTCGATGCCCTCATCGGTCAGTTGCCTGGCGTGGAGTTGAAGCGCGACGGCCGCATCTATCACGAGGGCAAGTTCGTCGACGACCTGCTCCTCAACGGCAAGCAGTTCTTCAGCAACGACCGCAAGCTCATGCTCGAAAACCTGCCTGCCTACACCGTGAAGGACATCGCCATCTACGACAAGCAGACCGACGAGAACGAGTGGCTCGGCATCAAGGACCGTCAGACGCAGCATCACGTCATCGACGTGCGGCTGAAGAAGGAGTTCATGATAGGCTGGATAGCCAATGCCGAAGCAGGAGCCTCCCCTACGGGGGGAGGTTCGGAGGGGGCTCGCTACCTGGCCCGCCTCTTCGCCATGCGCCACAGCGACTTCTCGCGACTGGCCATTGTTGCCAACGCCAACAACCTCGACGACGACAGCCAACCAGGCGAGAGCGGTGGCTGGCAGCGTGCTGGCAACGCCCTGCGTCGCACGGAGCGTGCCGACCTCAGCTTCTTGGTCAGCGAGCGTAACAAGCGATGGGAGTATCATGGCGATGCCTCAGTCAACCACCAGCGGACGGAAGGCGAGACGCGCACCGTGCGACAGAACTTCCTGCCATCGGGAGATCTCTACGACCACTGCTTCAGCAACAGTCGCAACGAAGACCTGCGCCTGAGTTCCTATCATGACTTCTACCGCAATCACAAGAGTGTGCGCTGGCACATCAGTCCCAACCTGAAATACCATCACTTCAACCACAGCTCCGACTTTGCCTCGGCCACCTTCAACGCGCCTGTGGCCGATGTCAGCCGACGGTTGCTCGACGAGTTGTTCAGTCCCAATGCCTCACGCGTCAACCTGCGCGACACGCTTGTCAACCGCATTCTGCAGCAGGGCCTCGGCCGTGGACACGCTCTTGAAGGAACATTCAACACTGGTGCCACGGTGAAGATTCCGCACTCCAACGAAAACCTGCGCCTCGGTGCCACCGTCAGCTATAGCGACCGCGACGAGCATCTCTTCAACCGGCAAATGGTAGATTATGGAGTCTCGTCGTCGCAGCCGCCCACCTATCTGCACCACTTCACCGACAACCACCCCGATCGCAACGGAACTATCCAAGCCACAGCGGGCTACAACATTCCCTTGGGCGAGGGCTGGCGCTCCATCCATGCCACCTACTACTTCACCCACAACTGGCGCCACCGCCGCTCGTCGCTCTACCTGCTCGACCGCTTGAGCGAAGAACCATCCGCCGTTGACGACCTGCCCTCCATGACAGAATACCAGCAGGTGATGGACAGCACGAACACTTTCGACAGCCGCTTGCGCGAGAACAGCCATAGGCTGGACCTCAACCTCGGCTACAAGTTCAACAAGGCCAAATATGGTCAGATATGGACGCTGCTCAACGGCAACGTCACCTTGCATCAGCAGCACCTCGACTACCAGCGCGGCAGCATCGACACTACGCTCTGCCGCACTGCCGTCAGCATCACCATGGACGACAACACCTACCTCGACATCGAGGGCGGCCACCAAATCGGGATGACCATGGGCATTCGTCAGGCGCTGCCCGCATTGGAACAACGCATCGACCTGCGCGACGACACCGACCCGATGAACATCCGGCTGGGCAACACCCGCCTGCATCCGTCAGTCACGCCCGACTTCGGTGTAAATGGCGTCTATAGGTTCAAGCGAGGCTATCACTACATGGAATGGCACCAAAAGCGCACCTTCAATGCCATTGCGATGGGCTGCACCTACGACGTCCGGACGGGTGCACGCACCTACCGTCCGGAGAACGTCAACGGCAACTATACCACCGATGCCGGCTACACCTTCCACTGTGCGCTCGACTCGGCCAAGAAGTTGAATCTCGACATCCCATTCCACGTCACTCACACCCAGAGCGTCGACCTCGTGGGAACGGCGGCCGGTGATGCAGCGAAGTCGACTGGTCCCCAGCGTTCTAAAGTCAAACGCCTCGCCCTCTCGATGTTGCCTTCCTTTAAGGCCGACATCGGCAAGCACCACTTCGACCTCGTCTGCCAACCCGTGTGGGAACGCCTCAGCAGCGACCGTCAGGACTTCCAGGATTTCAGTGCCTTCACCTGCCGCACCTCGCTTGCCGCCATTCTGAAGCTGCCGTGGAAGCTCGACCTCTCGACCGACCTCACCCTCTACTCGCGCACGGGCTATGCCGACGAGGCGCTGAACACCAACGATCTGGTGTGGAATGCACGCCTCTCGCGCCCCTTCTTCAAGGGCAAGCTCCTCGTCGTGTTCGACGGCTTCGACCTGCTTGGCCAGCTCAGCAACGTCACACGAACCCTCAATGCACAGGGACGCACAGAGACTTGGACCAACGTCATGCCCCGCTACGCCCTGCTGCATGTGGTGTACCGATTAAGCAAACAACCGAAGAAGAAATGAAGAAACAAAAGATATTTTTCTTTCTGCTCACACTATCGCTACTCTCGTTCAGCAGCGCTGTGGCACAGACCTTTCGCGATGCACCATTGCTCGACGCCCTGCAGACCGTCAGCCGCAGCCAGTCAGAATACACCATCGACATTCTCTCCGATGGGCTCGACAAGTTGCATACCACGGCCAAGGTCACGGGACTCGCGGCGCCCGATGCCGTGAAGCGACTCTGCCGAGGGCTGCCAGTGAAGGTGAAGGTGCGTGGGCGACACATCACCGTGCAGATGAAGAAACGGCAAGCGCCGAAGGTGCAAACCGTCGACCTGTCAGGTGATGTGGAAGATGGTTTCCTGAAACGGCCCCTCCCCAAAGCGAAGGTGTCGGTGCTGACAGCCGACTCGGTCGTGATTGCCGACTCGCTGAAGATGATACTTTTCCTCAATGGTGATAATCGCATCACCAAGGCACACTTTGGAATCAAGGTCAGGACGGGATGCGACTATCTGGTCCATGCCCAGATGAAGGGTTATGACGACGTGTGGAAACGGGTGTCGGTAGGACGACAGGCAACCGAAGACATCGACATAGGAACATTGCAGATGCGCAAGACGCGCAGCCTGAACCTCGACGAAGTGGTGGTGACGGCCACTCGCGTGAAATTCTACTATCGCGGCGACACCCTTGTCTACGATGCTACGGCCTTCCAACTGCCTGAGGGTTCGATGCTCGACGACCTCATCCGCCAACTGCCTGGCGTGACGTTGAATGACAAGGGCGAAATCTTCGTCAATGGGCGCAAGGTTGACGAACTACTATTGGGCTCGCGCTCGTTCTTCGGTGGAAATAAGAAGGTGTTGATGGAGAACCTGCCGTATTACACGGTGAAAAACTTGAAGGTCTATGAGAAGCAGACAGACAGGAGTGAGGCATTGGGCTACGATGTCGATCCGCGTCGCTATGTGATGGACGTAAACCTGAAGGACGAATACAGCCAGGGCTACATTGCCAACGTGGAAGCAGCCGGCGGCACCGAGGAACGATGGCTGGGGCGTGGCTTCCTGCTGGGCTTCACCGACAAACTGCGATTCACCGTGCTGGCCAATGCCAACAACGTGAACGAGACGAGACATGCAGGGCAGACGGGGCAATGGAGTCCGGCACGCATGCCTCGTTCCATCATTACAACGCGCAGTGCGGCTTCAGAACTCAGCTACCATTCTGAAGGCGACAAGGTAAAGGAGACACTGCGCGGGGAATACACCTCTACTACCGACGCACAGACCATGACTCAACATCAAGAGCGGTTCTTGGGTGCTCTTACGCCTACGGCTTTCACAGAGTCGTTCAGCAAGATGGGTAACCACCAGTGGTCGCTTCATAACACACTGACGATGAAGGCGCCTACGTATCTTTACATTGAAGCCGACTTCAACCACGCACGTCGCAACGGTGCATCCCATTCAGCCTTTGAAGAAATTACCGACACGCTCAGCATCGCACAGCGCTCCGTAGGTATCAGCAACGGTACAAAGTGGGCAGCCAATTTCGATGCCCAAGGCAGCGTCAGGGTAGGGAAGAGGAACCAGCACGTTGACTTCTACACTCATCTAGGTCGTAGCAACGATGAAGGCGAGCAGGCAGATTTGTTCAAAGTAACAAGGTACCAAGGTGACAAGAGTGTGGAGACACGCAATGCCAACAGCCTGTTCTCACGCACTTCTTCAGCTCTCCTCAGTCTCGGCTTTGGCAGGGAACTGGCTCAGAACCTGCACTTCGGCATTTCCGATCTTTTGGTCTATCATCGCATCCATAGCCGCGACAACCTCTACCACCCAGCCTCAATTGTAGGCTCTTCGGGAGAAGCCGAACCCACCGACCCGCTCCTTCCTTCGCAAATCGATGCCCTTGCAGCCATTCTGGACCCTGCCAATTCTTATGAGATTCGTACCACTACACGACAGAATGACATGTCGTTCAGCCTGAGCAAATCGGCTCAATATACCCATTCTATTGCCCACATGAAAGTGAACTACGACCGCTGGCGCTTAGAACTGCAGGTGCCCATGCATTTTTACAAACTCCACTACCAGCGTGGGAGTCTCGACACGCTGGCGCGTCAGACGGCCATCTTTCCCAATCCTTCTTTCCGTTACCGCAACGTATGGAATGACGGACGTCGCGACCTACAGGCCCACATCAGCTACAAGCAGACGGAAGCCGAAATGCTCGATCGCATCAGCTATCGCGACGATAGCCAGCCGCTCGTCGTGAAGTTGGGCAACCCTGACCTGAAGCCTTCTGCACGGACGAACCTCGGCTTTCGCTATTACGAAGGCAGTGAAGTGGCTGGTGACATGTACCATGCCTCGGTCTCGTTCAGCTATCATCATCGCGACATCGCCCAGTCACTCGCCTACGACCCCACGACAGGCATCAGTACCTTCAAACCCATGAATACCAGTGGTGCCTACACGGCGCACGCCGACTTTAGCACAGACCATAACATCGGCAAGAAGCGCCATTGGACGTGGCACGTCAATGCGGGCATCGACTGGAACCATGCCAAAGACTATGCCATGTTGGCAGACATGCTGGAGAGCCATCTGAACACCGTGAATACCCTCTCGTTGAATAGCGGCGGCAACATCCGCTTTCACCGGAAGACATTGAACATCCGCGCCGTGGGCTATGTCAACTGGCGCCATAGTGATGGCAAAATGTATGATTTCGCCACGCTAAACGCCCTTGACTATCACTACGGCCTCGAAGCCACTTATACCACACCTGCTCTTTGGGGACAGAAAATCGGTGGGCTGACGCTTGCCGCCGATGCTACGATGTACGGCCGCCGCGGCTACGGTAGCGCGCAACTCAACACCAACGATTTCGTCGTCAACGCCTCGCTGAGCCAACCGTTCCTAAAGGGCAAGCTGATTGCCCGTGTCGAAACGTTCGACCTGTTGCATCAGTTGTCTGATACCCACTACGACATCAACGCTATGGGCCGCACCGTGACATGTTATCGCTCGCTGCCCCACTACGTCATGCTGCATTTGGTCTGTCACTGGTCGCGTCAGGGCAAACGCTGACCTAAGTAGGCCCGCCCCTTTATCCCTCCTTTCTGGAGGGAAGTCAGAAACTACGTTTCAATTTAGGTACGTAAGAAAAGTGCCTGTTAGCTGGCACTTGATTAGTTAGTAAGAAAGATGCATCGATAATCAGTCTCTGTCTGGCTCGGGAGAGTCGGGCAGGGGCGTTTTTCATTCTGTTGGGTTAAAAAGTGCAAATGGCTGCACGAGTTTCGATTTATTTCATTATTTTTGCAAGTTAGAAACTATCAACTATCAACTATCAACTATGAAATATCCTAAGATTGGCATACGTCCTACCATCGACGGTCGTCAGGGCGGTGTGCGAGAGAGTTTGGAAGTGAAAACCATGGCTTTGGCCAATGCTGTGAAGAATCTCATGGAGACCCATCTCAAGAATGGCGACGGCTCACCGGTGGAGTGCGTCATTGCCGACGGCACCATCGGCCGTGTGGCAGAGAGTGCGGCCTGTGCCGAGAAGTTCGAGCGCGAGGGCGTGGGAAGTACCATCACTGTGACCTCCTGCTGGTGCTACGGCTCGGAGACGATGGACATGAACCCGCACTACCCGAAGGCTGTGTGGGGATTCAACGGAACGGAGCGCCCGGGTGCCGTCTATCTGGCTGCCGTGCTCGCCGCACATGCCCAGAAGGGACTGCCCGCCTTTGGCATCTACGGTCACGACGTGCAGGACCTCGACGATAACACCATTCCTGCCGACGTAGCAGAGAAGATATTGCGCTTTGCCCGCGCCGCCCAGGCCGTTGCTACGATGCGCGGCAAGTCGTATCTGTCGTTGGGCAATACCTGCATGGGCATTGCCGGAAGCATCGTGAACGCCGACTTCCTGCAGCACTATCTCGGCATGCGCACGGAGTATGTGTCGCTGGTGGAAATTCTGCGCCGCGTGGACTTCAACATCTTCGATCCCGAGGAGTTTAAGAAAGCGATGGAGTGGGTGGAGAAATACTGCAAGCCGCAGGAAGGCCACGACTACAACGAAGACCGTCCGCTCTTCCCCGGCACACCTATGACCACGTTCAACGGCAAGGGTAAGGGTAAGAACCGTCAGGAGAAGGATGAGGACTGGGAGTTCACCGTGAAGACGATGATGATCATCCGCGACCTCATGCATGGCAACGAGCGGCTGCGCGAGATGGGCTATAAGGAAGAGGCACTGGGCCACAACGCCATTGCAGGCGGTGTGCAAGGACAGCGCCAGTGGACCGACTACAAGCCTAACTTCGACTTCCCCGAGTCGATGCTCTGCACGTCGTTCGACTGGAACGGACCGCGCGAGGCTGATGTGCTCGCTACGGAGAACGACTTCCTCAACGGCATGACGATGCTTTTCGGACATCTGCTCACCAATCGGGGTGTGATGTTCTCTGACATTCGCACCTATTGGAGTCCAGATGCTGTGGAGCGCGTCACGGGCCATCGTCCCGAAGGCATGGCTGCTGGCGGCTTCATCCACTTGATTAACAGCGGTGCCACGACGCTCGATGCTACGGGTGCAATGACTGACAAAGATGGCAATCCTACAATGAAACCCCACTGGGAACTCACCAATGCCGATGTGGAGGCCTGCCTGAAGGCAACCAGTTGGATGCCTGCCGACCGCGACTACTTCCGCGGTGGTGGCTATTCGAGCCATTTCGTGAGTCGTGGCGGTATGCCGATGACGATGATGCGCATGAACATGGTGGAAGGCCTCGGTCCCGTGCTGCAGCTTGCAGAGGGCTGGACGGTGGAACTGCCCGCCGAGATTCATGACGTCCTCGACCGCCGCACCGATCCCACTTGGCCCACGACATGGTTTGTGCCGCGCCTCGACGAGAAGAAGGATTGCTTCAAGGATGTGTATTCCGTCATGAACTGCTGGGGTGCCAACCACGGAGCCATCGCCTATGGCCACATCGGTGCCGATGTGCTGACGCTCTGTTCCATCCTGCGCATCCCCGTCTGCATGCACAACATCGAGGACAAGGATATCTTCCGTCCTGCCGCTTGGAATGCGTTCGGCATGGACAAGGAGGGTGCCGACTATCGCGCCTGCAAGAACTTCGGGCCGATGTATAAGTAGTTGAAAATGGATAATTGAAAGTAAATAATGGAAAAGCAACAAACTTCATTGATTACCAAGGATGGCGTGAGCTTCCTCATCCCGTTCATCCTTGTTACGTTCTGTTTCGCTCTGTGGGGATTTGCCAACGACATTACAAACCCCATGGTGAAAGCCTTCTCGAAGATCTTCCGTATGAGCGTTACGGAAGGCGCTTTGGTGCAGGTGGCCTTCTATGGCGGTTATTTCTGTATGGCATTCCCCGCCGCCATCTTCATCCGCAAGTTCTCCTACAAGGCAGGCGTGTTGATGGGACTGGGACTCTATGCCGCAGGTGCACTCCTGTTCTTCCCGGCAAAGGCCGTGGGCATCTATGGATGCTTCCTCATCGCCTATTTCATCATGACCTGTGGATTGTCGTTCCTCGAAACCAGTTGTAATCCTTATATCCTCACGATGGGTCCCGAGGAGACTGCCACTCGCCGACTGAACATGGCACAATGCTTCAACCCCTGCGGCTCTATCATTGGCATGTTCGTCGCGATGAACTTCATACAGGCCAAGCTCAATCCGATGAGCAGCGACGAACGGGCCACGCTGGGCGATGCAGAGTTCGATGCATTGAAGAACGCTGACCTGAGTGTGCTCATCTCGCCCTATCTCATCATTGGATTGGTCATCGTAGTGATGTTCCTCATCATCTATTTTTCCAAGATGCCCAAGAACGGCGACCAGAGTCACGACATCAACTTCCTGCCAACGCTGAAGCGCATCTTCTCGCTGAAGTACTACCGCGAAGGCGTCATTGCCCAGTTCTTCTACGTGGGTGCACAGATCATGTGCTGGACGTTTATTATTCAGTATGGTACGCGTGTGTTTATGGCGGAAGGCATGGACGAGCAGAGTGCAGAGGTGCTGTCGCAGCGCTTCAATATCTTTGCGATGTTGTTCTTCATCTGTTCGCGCTTCATTGCCACCTATCTCATGAAGTGGCTGAAGCCGGCCAAGTTGCTTGCCATCTTCGCCGTGCTGGCAATGGTGTTTACCTTGGGTGTCATCGTGTTCCAGAATCGAATGGGCGTCTATTGTCTCGTATGCGTAAGCGGTTGCATGTCGCTCATGTTCCCGACCATCTATGGCATTGCCCTCGACGGTCTTGGCGACGATGCCAAGTTCGGAGCAGCAGGACTCATCATGGCCATCCTTGGCGGCTCCGTGCTGCCCCCGCTGCAGGCCATGATCATCGACCAAGGCACTGTGCTGGGTGGCTATCCCGCCACGAATGCCTCATTCGTCCTGCCCTTCATCTGCTTCCTCGTCGTCATGGTGTATGGCTGGCGCAGCAGCAAGCACCTGGCATAGCGGCTGCTCTTTGCAGAGCCAGGCTGAACAATTGTGTCCATTAATTCAATGAAAGAAAAGACTTTTGTAACTATACCGCAGATATTGCCTTCGATTGCTATAAATTGGCCTTCCAATTTGAATCGCATAGTCTTTTTTAAAAAAATCGCAAACATAAATTAATAGAATTATGACAAGAAAGAATAGAACAACCAAAGACAATGTGGGAATCGTTTATTTATTTACGAATAAACTATATGAGCGTGAAAACATGTACAAATATGGAATTACAATTAATCCTTTCCAAAGAAAAAGGGTTCAGAGTAATTCTACACCCCCAACGTATCCATTTTATGACAGAATAGTGATGTTCTCTAAATCATATAAGGAAATAGAAAAAAGATTATCCCATGTGTTTAGAGAAAAGAATATTCTTTTGCACGATGAAGAAGAAGGTCTGTTCTCTGGCCAAAAAGGCGGTCAGGAGTGGATTCAAGCGAATCTTTCTCTTATTGTTGAAATATTTAAAGGGCTTTTGGTCGAGTTCCCTGATGCTGAAATGTGCTATCAGGGGAAAAGATATAAACTTGATAATGGTGAAATAGGTGAATTTAAGGTCCCCAATTGCCGATTAGATTTTTTGGGGATTCTTGATGGTGATATTATTAAATGTACAAGAAACAACAAATCTTTTCAAGTCCAAAATAATGGAATTCTGGTAGAAGGAGAAGTAATGACCTTATCAAAATACATGAAATCAATAAATACACGGGACGGAGGCACGAACGAGTATAATGGATACATGTATTTTACGTACAAAGGGTATAAACTGTATGACATGTGGCAGAGCCTTGTAAAAGTGAGAGACCTTTAATTTTTGAGTTAATTATCTTGTTATTATTATAGATATTGTATTAAGATTGATAATAATAAAAGGCGATGTAATAGGTATACAGTACCTTTATAGAAGAAAAAATCCCCCCGACCACCTATGGAAAGTGTGATCGGGGGAATTGCTAATTATGTTGTTGTGTTACCACCGGTATTTGCTTTTGATTTGCTTGAAGACAGGGATGTCGCAAACGGTGGCGAAGAGTAGTATGCAGGCGCGGAACTTGATGACGTCGCTGCCAAAGATGTCGTAGGCGGAGTGGTCGCTGTTGAGCACCGCTTCGGAGATTTCTACCAATCGGTCTCTCAGTACAGGATGGGCGATGTATGCATATGCCTCTTCACGGCCGTTGATGCCGTAGAAGTTGGCAATTTCGCTATGGCCCAAGCCTTTCATCTGCGGAAACACATACCACATCCAGTGCCCACGCTTATGTCCGGCCTTCACTTCTTGGAGGGCCTGTGCATAAGTGCCTGTGTCGTCGTAGATGCCTCCTCTGTCCTGGGCATGGACGAAGCGCAGCAGATTACGCTGCCGCGCTTCGTTTTGAAGATTACTATTGGTTGGTTTCTGTTCACTGCTCATCTGTATCGAAATAGCTGATGTTCAAATGGATGTTAGGATAACGGGAACTGACCTCCGACAAAGGGATCAGTTCGATGGGACTAGAGAACTGACCGCCGTCTCTCAACAAATACGTCTCGTTAAAATCAAGTGTGTTGTAGACATTTGAGAACCATACGTAAACAAAATAACCTTCAAGATCTTTGAAATTCGATCCCATTGGCACATTATACTCATGCACATCGTCCTTCTCGCCAATGGAGACCGCCTTGATGATGACCTTGCACATATTGCCTTCGGGTGTATAGGCAACAATTTGTGGGTAGAGTTCAGGAATGTTCGTTACTTCACACAGCCGATAGCCATTTTGATTCATGTAGTCGGCTACATTGAACCATGCCATCGTCTGTACTTCCCATGGCGACATGACATACACTTTATTCTCTGCGTTGATGGTTTCCATATCAATCGACTGAAGTGTAGTGGGATCGAGCAGCAATCCGTCCTCGATGGGCTGGAGTGTTTCCAACGAAATAGGAATAAGGACGGTTGTCAACTGGTTGGAGTTCCTGAATTGTGCGTAATGGTTGATTTCATCTCGGCTAACATAGATGGTGTCTCCGTTGATGGGACATAGGTACATGCTTAGAACGATTGACTTATAGGCAAGGCACATGTGCTGGCAACTAGCCGGAAAGGCCAAATGTTGTAGCCAGTGATACTTTTTGATTCCAGTTGCGCTGAAGAATCGTTCAAATGACTCGAATGCAAAAGAGGATGCCGTAAAGAGTCTCTCCTGGTCCAGTCGGCCTTGCTCTTCTTTTAATGTGGAGAAAAAGCTGTTGTTCATTTTTGCAAATGTTTTCCCTTTGAAAGTCCGTTTTTTGTAATTTCACTCATATCTGCACGCGGTCAGAGGTGGCTGCTCACTCAGGATAGTTACCTTCGATGTAAGCCTTGATGAGCGAAGCGTGCGAGAGAGGGCTCTTGGGGTTGTAAGGGTCAGGATTGGTGTTGTAGTCGAGCAGCACCACGGGTTTGTTCTTCGAAATGATGCGGATGGCTGTTACCAGCTTCTGCAGTTTGTTCTCCAACACCCACTTGTAGCAGGGCAGATAGATCAGCTTGCGAGAGGTAAGATAGCCCAGCAACTCCTCGCCATGAACGCCCTTGCGGTGTCCGAGACAGTGACCATATTTTCTGGTGGTGCGCTTCATGTTTTTCATGTCGCGCTTCGAGAAGAGAGAGGTGTCGATGTCGTATCCCTCGAAGACCTTCAGGCCCTGCCAGATGCCTTCTACGGAAAGTGCAACTTCGCCTTCGCTAAACGGAATGGGTATACCCCCGATGGGGTAGAAGGGACTGAACTTGACGAACTCATCCTGGGCTTTGCTCGTCACGTCGATGATCATGGCATCAGGATACTTCTCCTTCAACGACAGAATCGGCTTGCCATTCTTGTCTTTCGTACCGGGCAGGAGCGGTTTTTTCTTTGACTCAATGATAATCATAGGCTTCTTTTCTGAATCTGAAGCAAAGTTATCACTTTTTTCCGAATAAACATTAATTTTCATCATAAAAACACCAAAATTTTAATTAACTACCCAACATCAGGCATATAGTATTGCCAATAAAAAGGAAAAGGTAATCAGTTGCGTAAAGAAAACGCATCATTTTTCTTCTCCAAACACATCTATGGGGTCGAATTCTTCTATACAATTATAAGTTGTAAACTATCTCTAATTAATTATCCTTCATTCAATTCTTCAAGGAAGTCAATTGGATCAAATTCCTCAATACTCTTAAATTTACGAAATGAGTGTTCTTTCCTTTCACACAATGAGCCATATTGATCATGAAAAGAGTAAATAACTTCATAGTTCTGATATGCCTTCTTATAAGAACAAGGAACATGCAGGGTTACATCATTGATGTTTTCCAGTCCATCGAATATGTCAAAGCAAAAGACATCAGGATCTACTGCATATAGATAAATGTCTTGTAAACGAGGTAATCCTTTCATGCCAACAGGCCAACCTATATATCCACCGTCTTTAACGGAAAACATCCTAAATGACTTATTCTTGAATATGACGGTTTCAAGGTTTTCACAATTCCGGATAGGATGTTCTTCCGATGTTTTCACGCTCTCAGGAACAGTCAGTCTTCTCAAATAGGGATTACCATAAAATGCATATTCGCTCATCTTGTAAACACCTTCAGGAATATCAAAATCCTTCCTTTCATCTCCTGCCGGATAACGATGGAGAGAGACGCATCCACCATAGGGAGTAGTATAAAGAACCCCATCAAATGCGAAGAAATTGGATTGTTTATTCTCTAGGTCTTCAGGCCAACCATCGTTATCAGAAACGAAACGTTTCCCGCTTCCCATAAAGCAAATATCAGAATCAAACATACGGTCACAGTCAATCCGAAGATCCTCAGGAACATATATTTCCTCGACATTGGGACATTTGGCCAAAAACGCATCCAGATGTTTGATGCTACTTGGGAAACCCACTCTCTTCAGATTTGTGCAATTATAAAACATAGGATAGATAAGCTTGTCAATATTCGGAAGATAGACCTCTTCGAGTCTATTATCATCACAAAACGGAGTACTTTCAATTGTTCCATCCATGCTATCAGTATCCAGTTCCGTAACACCACTCATGTCAAGTATTAGCAAGTTCCCGTCCTGTGACATATTAGACAATAGCATCAGGTCCTTTTCTCCGATATAGCCGGATAATACAATCTCGCTTATTTCTGTCTGCTCGTTTACATCAACTTGCTCAGAAAGCGGCATTTCTTTTGAACACACAAATTTCCTTTTCATCATAATTACCTCCATTTTTATTCATTTTTACCCAACATCAGGCATATTATATTGCCAAAATGGCAGAAAAAGTAATCAGTTGCGTAAATAATACGCAGAAAAATTTGGAAGTTTCAATTATTGGTATTATCTTTGCAGCGTTAAAATTACGCAATAACTAAAAATTTAGGGTATGGTAGTAAGAATTAAGGTGAGTGGTTTTGAAGAAAAAGTTGAGAAGTTGACTCTGAAGGAAGAAAGGAGTGGGCTTCTGGGTGTTAGTAGCCTTATATTTAATAAGGTGGTGGAAAATGAGAGAGAAAATGTGATGATGAGGTTGATGGGAAGGTTTAAGGGTTTGAGGTATGAAGATTTGGAGGAGGTTTATAATGATGGTTGTTTGGTGTTGTGGGAAAAGATGATGGATGATGAGTTTAAATTAAAGGAAAAGAGTATGGTGGGATATTTGGTGAGGATTTGTAAAAATGTTGGGATGCATTATTTGAGAAAGGTAAATGAAGATGTGGTGAGTTTGAATAGGATTATGGAAAGAGGTTTTTTGATGAGTGATGATGAAAGTGGAATTGAGGAGATGTTTGATGTGATGGATGAGGGAGGAAATGATGAAGAGATCTTTGAAAGGTTGGAAATGGTTTGGAAGAAGTTGAAGGAAGTGGATAGGATGATTTTGGAGAGTTATTATGTGGATGGATGTAAGATGGAGGAGATTGCGAAGAGGATTGGTTATAAGAATGGTAATAGTGTGAAGAGTAAGAAAAATAAGGTGTTAAGGAAGATGATGGAGATGATGCAGGACGGGGCAGATTTTAAAGATCTGCCCGCTGCTGCATAGGAAGTGTTAATTTATTGTTAAAACAATACGAAACTCTTGCAAATGGCAATCGTGGCCATTATACTAATAATAGAGAACCTGTAATAAACTATTAAACGAACTAAATGCAAAACAAAGGAATTATCGGAGCTGTCTGTGGCGACATCATTGGCTCAGTTTATGAGTTTCACAAGACAAAGGATTGGAATTTCAAGTTGTTCACCCCACAGTCTACCTTTACCGACGACACGGTAATGACCTGTGCCGTTGCTGAGTGGCTGATGGACGACCCAAGGCACACGCACGAGCAGCTGGTGAAAATCATGCACCGCTATGGCGAGGAGTATCCACATAGAGGCTACGGCGGCATGTTCGGAAGGTGGCTTAGGAACCATTTGACGGAGCCTTACAACTCATTCGGTAATGGTTCTGCCATGCGTGTGTCTCCCACAGGCTATTATGCCAAATCGTTTGAAGAGGCCCTTCAGCTTGCACAGATTTCGGCCGAAGTGACTCACAGCCACCCTGAGGGAATCATCGGTGCACAGGCTGTTGCTGCGTGCATATTTTTGCTCAGGAACGACGAACCGCAAAAAATCAAGGACTATCTGAAAAAGTATTGCTTTTACGATATGGACCAGCTGAGAGCGAACTGGCAGGCCATTCAGCGCGACTACAGTTTTGACGTAACTTGCCAGGGTTCGGTTCCAGAAGCGATATTTTGTGCGCTTAAGAATCTGGATTTTCCTAAAGGATATGAGTTCACTGTCAGGGAAGCCGTCTCACTCGGTGGCGATGCTGATACACAGGGAGCCATCGCCGGTGGTATTGCGGCTGCCGTCAGTGAGGTTCCTGAAGATATCCTCAGTGAATGCCTTGACAGGCTTGATCCACGGTTAGCTGATGTGATTGAAAGTTTCAACGAGGTTTGTAATCAAAGAACAATTTAAAAAAAACTATAAATATGAAAGAACTTAAGTATCATTATGAGTATCCGCACCCGAGTGTTACGACAGACTGCGTGATTTTCGGATTCGACGGAACACGACTGAAAGTATTGCTCATTGAGCGAGGTATTGAACCCTTCAAAGGACGCTGGGCTTTCCCTGGCGGATTCCTAAAGATGGACGAGACGGCACTTCAAGGTGCCAAGCGCGAACTGTTTGAAGAGACAGGACTGAAGAACGCCTACATCAAACAATTCCATGCGTTCTCGGCTGTTGATAGGGATCCTCGCGAGCGTGTCATCACCATTGCCTACTACGCATTGGTGCGCATCAGTGAGGTAAAAGGAGGCGACGATGCTGCAAAGGCTGAATGGTTCCCGCTCGACAAGGTGCCGTCGCTGGCATTCGACCACGATCTGATTCTTCGCGAGGCCACCCATGAGTTGCGTCGACAGATTCACTTCGAGCCCATTGGCTTCGAACTCCTGCCGGAGAAATTCACGATGACCCAGCTGCAGCACCTCTATGAGGCAATACTTAGTGTGAAGTTCGATCGTCGCAACTTCTGCAACAAGATGCTGAAACTGGGTATCCTGACCCAGCTCGAAGAAACGCTTACCATGCCCAACAAAAAAGAGGCATTCCTCTACAAGTTCAACCCGGAGAGCTACAACGAGATGAAGGAGAAAGGCTTCCGCCTTGAATTTTAACATCCCAGTTGTTTACCTTTTTGGAGTTTTTGGTAATATATGATGCGAGGTTTAACTAATAAGTCTATGGAGAATCAAGAAAAGAAGATTGAACAAACAATGACGGGAACTAGAGATCTGTTCCTTGAGACACTCACAAAAATCGGGTGTCAGTACGAAATCGTCCCTGAAGATGAGAGTATTAGTTTCTGTTTTCAAGGGGAGTACTTTTTAGCTAGTGCCAGTAACGAAGGATGGTATGTGCGCGTGTGGGATCTATATTGGGGGAGTGTTGACTTGTATGACGTTGACGAGTTCTCTCGATTGAGGAAGGCTGTAAATAATGCCAATATCAATTGTGCCACTATGACAGTCTATACCATTAATGAAGAAGCAAAAACCGTTGACGTCCATTGCAAGTCGACCTTTCCTTTCATGAATCAGATGCCTGAACTGGAAAACTATCTACGAAGTGTGTTAAGCGACTTCTTTACCGCACATCGCTTTATCGGTAACGAGATGGCCAAACTGCGGGAACAAGATCAGACAGACAAGACAAATTGATAGTTGTTTTGTACATTAAAAACGACATTTCATACAATTCTCGCTTTACGACTAGGTACTTATTTGAATCATTACTAAATTTGCATAGATTAAAATCAGAGAAAAACGATGGAACTAACTTTTGAAAAATGGGAAGATGGCAGATGGTTTGTTGTTCTTCCAGAATATGATGGCGACCAGGAAGACCTCGAGATGGTTGACGGCGCAGACACATTCCTTGATTATCTGACGGAAGACGGTATGTACGTTACCGTTGACGTTAATCTGGAAAAGACTGAGGACGAACTGATAGAGCTAAAGCTTGTGGCACATGACGAAATCGGAGGCACCTATCAAGTGGAAAACCTTGAAGGGTTCAAGCATGATGTCTGGCTATGCAATGTAGTCCATTTTGTCTTTGGTGAACATCCGGAACTCATCTACTTTAAAGTATTGTGAAGAAAAGGAACCCGAGTGATAATAACAACATATGTTTTTTCGGCATCCAAGTTATGTAGAAGGTTTAACTAAATAGATGAAATGATGATTAATGTAAAAAGATTTTGTTTTAACCCAATGCAAACAAATTGTTATGTGGTAAATGATGAAAATCATGCAATAATTATTGACCCTTGTTGCTATTTCGATGATGAGAAGCAAGAGTTAGATGATTATATCACTTCAAACAATTTAATGGTAGAACATATTCTTGTTACCCATATGCATGTAGACCATATTCTTGGTCTTAATTGGTGCCAGAAGAAGTATGATGTAGTTGCAGAAGGCCCTAATAACGAGAATCATTGGGTAGAAATTGGCAAACAATGGGCAAAGCAACTTGGTTTTAATATTGATAATGACATTTCTCCACTTACTAAATTCTTATCTGATAGATTTATTCCGTGGGGGAATGGCGGATCTGTTGAAATAATACACACGCCCGGACATAGTCCTGGACATTTGTCTTATGCTATTCATGATAAATCCTCTGGCAGTAGCAAAGCTTTCTTCTGTGGAGATGTTGTCTTTGTAAATGGAATCGGTAGATATGATTTTGCCGATTCAAATTATAAAGATTTGCAAAAATCTATCGAAAAGGTAAAAGCTGCTCCAACCCATCAAATTTATCCAGGGCATGGTGAATCTTTTTCTCCAAATGTATGCTAAAATGATGTTTGAAGCGTAAGCTCGGTAAGTTTTATTTCAATAACCAGCAAAAAACAAATTAAGGTATATGAAACTGATCAGATTCGATGCGACTAGGTTGCCTTTCCAGCCAATGGAAAAGCAGGTGATCTATTTTGATGCATCACCATACAGCTTGAAGATGTCATATGGCATAGCCGTGATTGTCGACCGGTATTACAATGAAATCTGCAATATGTTTGCAGCGCAAGGGTTAGAGTTCTGCTTTCTGCCCCGCATATCACGCACCTTGCAATTGCCAGAACTGCTGTCCTACTTCCGGCCAGACCTGCCACCAGAGGCTCAGCCGACCTATCTGAAGACGGTGAGTGCCGAGAACCTAGCCAGCTACTTCGCCAACGAAGAGGACATCGATGACCTTCCCATGGGATTCATCAAGTACACAGGCCAGCGCTTTGGCAACGACTACGTCTTCAGCTATATGCCCATTCATGGCGAAAGCGTGGAAGAGCTGTTCGTGGAAGTCAAGCACTATCTGCAGTTCAACAGCGAACAATCTGACAGCAATCGCCACGATGAACGAGGTATCCAGTTGAGCACAGCTGCTAGGAATCGTTCAATCTTCAAGAACGCCTCCCATTGCTCGATAGAAGAAGAATCGCTCTGTCTTCCGTCAGAGGCAGCCCTCGACAGATCTATCATGGAGGAGGCAGCTCCCAGCTCCATTGCTGATGATCCTTGCGATATTGAGTCGATGCTCACGCAGGCACAATTGCTCGTGCAGCGATTGCGCGAACAGGGCGTCAACGACCTGGTTATCGAAGAAATCTTCCATCCCACACAGAGGCTGAGTCGACTGCACGTGCGCTACTCACGCATCTTCCTGCCAGACTATCAGAACATGGAAATCAAGATGACACCACTACCCAAGGCTGTGTTCCTGCTCTATCTGAAGCATCCTGAAGGTATTCGCTTCTGCGACCTGCCCGATTATCGCGACGAGCTGCTCCACATCTATGCTGGTTTCTCCGGACGCGATAGCATGGACGACATCCGGGCCAGCATTGAGGATGTGACAAATCCGTTGAGCAACTCCATCAACGAGAAATGTTCGCGTATCCGTCAGGCATTCCTTAGCAAGTTTGAAGACCGGTTGGCACGTAACTACTACATCACAGGCCCACGAGGTGAAACCAAGAAGATTCTGCTTCCTCGTGATCTTGTCACGTGGGAAGAGTAGCTCACTGAGCCCGTTTTTTTCTTTGCAAGCCTTGCAGAGATTTGGCAAACGGAGGATAACGTCGTAACTTTGCATCGTCAAACATCAATTATGTCTCATTTTAAAAGGTAAAAAAAGAAGATGAATTATTCAGTTTCAGATCTGCTCACAGGAGCAAAGGTGATTTCAAAGAGCGTTTTCGGACAGAAGAAAGAGTATCAGCTGCAGTTCAACCATGAGGAAGACGGCTGCTGGTATGTGGATTTCCCCAACTGGCCGTTCGACCATCATAACCTGTTGATGGTTGCTGGTGCCGACGAGATGTGCGCTTTCTTGTCTGATGACGACAAGTTCACCTACGTCAACGTCATTCCTTCTAATACCGAAGAAGATCATCCCGGTTACGCTAAACTCATTCAGGGAGAACACACACTGACGGGTGGCAGCACCTATCATGTGACTGGCCTTGATGGTTTCGACCGTGACATTTGGCTTTGCCCCGTCACCCTCTTCGTGCTGGGCCAGTATCCGAAGTATCTCTATGTGAAGAAATCGACTCGTACTCATTAAACTCTAAATTCTTAACTCAAATCATTAATCGATTAACAATCAACTATTAATTTTTATTTGCGGTATGAAAAAAGCACTTATCAACAATCTGATTATCGTCGACGAAAGTGGTTCCATGGAACACCTTCGCCAGGCAACCCTCTCGGGCATCAACGAGACCATTAATACCATTCGCAGCGCACAGAAGGAGTATGAAGAAACACAAGAGCACACACTCACTTTGGTAACCTTCGATTCGGGTGGCAATCGTCCCGATGTACGTACACTGATCGACAACATGCCTATTAACGCAGTAACCGAGTTTAAGGATTACATGCCCTGCGGATGCACTCCCCTTTACGACGCGATGGGACAGTCGCTGGTTCAGCTTCACAACCGCATTCTAGGCAATGCCGATGCTACGGCTGTGGTCACGATTCTGACCGACGGCCTTGAGAATGCATCACGCGAATGGACTGCCAGTAAGCTGCGCACCCTCATCGAACAGCTGAAGGAAGAAGGGTGGTCGTTCTCATACATGGGTTCGGCTCATAACGTGAAGGAGGTCACCGATCTGCTTTCTATTGATAATGTGGTGGAGTTCAGCCACGACCAACTCGGTGCTGACAACACTTGGATGCGTGAAAGCTCTTCGCGTAAAGCTTATTTCTCGAAGATGAACGCAATGTACTCTGCTTCATCATATGACATGCCGATGGAGGAGATGATGGAGCGCAAGCGCCAGTTCGCCAAGGAATACTATAGTCCACGAGTAACACCGGAGCAAGTGAGCAGTCTCGGCGAAGGCGAGGTGTTTGTGTTCGGTAGCAATGCCAGTGGCTTCCACAGGGGCGGTGCTGCTGCCTTCGCAGCAAACAGGTTCGGTGCCGTGTGGGGACAGGGCGAAGGATTGCAAGGTCGCAGCTATGCCATTCCCTCAACGGATGGTTTGGACAACCTGCGTGCAGCCGTTGAGCGCTTCACGGTGTTTGCCGAACAACACGAAGAGTTGCGATTCCTGGTCACTCGCATCGGTTGCGGTTCAGCAGGACACTCCGTCGCAGAGGTGGCACCGCTGTTCAAGGGATGCATCCACCTGGAGAATGTCGCCCTGCCTGCCGATTTCTGGAAAGTCTTAGGCTTGAACATGAGTTTTTAAACGAGTCTGCGTGATTCGGTCATAACAGTTCCATCAGTTGGTTCTCACAAGAATCGGCTGATGGAATTTTTTTGTTTAACGACAAAGGAAAGATGAAAAACACTGTCAGATCAGGTGGAGTCAGCCAGTTGCCCGATGAGGCGATAGGTGTCGCGCAGGCTTTCGAGAGAGGTGGGGGATGCGTGGGGGGAGGGTTGTTGAGTGGCTTGCAGGAAGTGGAGGAGTTCGGCGTAGTAGCCTTGGGTGAAGAGGGGGTTGTTGGCAGCTGTGGGGATGCAGTGGTTGCTGGCGGCAAGCGTTGTGGTGGTGAGTGGGCGGCGGCGAATCTTCTCTATGGGTATGCCGAGGATGGTTCGGGATTTTGGGATATGGGTGAGTTCTTCCGAGTTTGCAAGCTGATAGATGCCTGAGGGCGTGTTGATGACAAGCGACTCGTCGGCTTGGCTCCATGAGTAGGAAGTGGAGAGTTCAAGTGTGCCAACGATGTGCTGATGGCGCAGCATCAGGATGAAAGAGCCTCCGGGCAGGGGTGACTTGGCAATCAGTTCGGCAGGACCGAACAAATAGATGGCGAGGTCGAGCGAATGGATGAAGAGGTCGGTCAGCGCATTGCCTTCAGGATATGTGCCGAGTCGGTGGTGCAGGTCGTAGCTGATGACGTGTTCGCGTTGCAGGCGACGGTGCAGCATCTGCACGGCAGGAGCGTAGCGTTTCTGCAGTCCAACCACCACGACGGGCGAATGATGCAGGTGTTGTTGGGAGATGAGATCTTCCAGTTCTTCCAGCGTTTGGCAGGGTGGTTTCTCGATGAAAAGCGACTTGCCGCTCTGAAGCACCTGCCAGGCGATGGAATAATGGGCTGCAGGCGATGCGGCCACAAATACTCCGCGCACCGATTCATCGGCAAGAATCTCGGTAAACGAGGTGCAAGCCTGTGTCTGCGGAAAGCGCTGTTGGATGAGTTGTGCCTTAAGTTCGGACGTGACGCAGATGTACTTCAGCCGTACACCCAAGTATTGCAGAATGGGGTAGAGGTTCGTCAGCGAGTGCTGGCCCATACCCACAAAGGCATAAGAACCAGAGAATGAACGGCGCAGGAAGTGTTCCGTGCGCAGGCGTTTATAGCGGTCGATGAGGTGATGAATCATTTGAACAGGGATGAATAGTTTTGCTTTGGATCGGACGTCCATTGGTAAGCTCCATAGAAGCGCTTGATGAGCCAACGTGGCAACAGGCGTTCGAGATTGCGCACAAGAATGATGTCGTATTTACGGTGGAAGTTAATCCAGCAGCCGTTGCAGTCGTGTGAGTAACGGCATTGCGTCAGGCAGGCGGACTGTCCGTTGAAGATGTCGTCGAGCGACTGCTCGTGGATGTTGCCCAACACCACGTCAAGATTTTGGCAGAGCGGCACATTGCCGTTGCTGTGGATGACGAGACTGCTCAAGATGCTTTGGCATCGCAGCCGCAGATGACCGCCCCGCCATTGCTCGTAGAGTGCCAGATAGTCGTAGTTCTCTTGCGTCTGGTGAATGTTCTGTGGGATTTGCTTGATGAAATCGTTGGCGGCCAGCAGTTCGCTCGTCGTGTCGAAGAAGGCCATTGTGCCATAGATGCCGATGCGCACATCGATTCGGTATTTCAAGGCAATATCGACGACCAGCCGCATGTCATCGAAATTGTTCCACGGCGACAGGCAGAACATGAGCGAGAGCGGCACCTCATCCTTCAGCGTTTCAACGACTTGAATGACACGGTCGTAGCCGTCGCAGCCTCGCATGTAGCGGTAGGTCTCGCGCCCGCCGTCGAGTGAGAGGTAGAGGTGGCGCGGCTTGTAGCGGCGAACGGCCTCTATCACCCGACGGGGAGCAAGACAATTAGAAAGCAAAGTGAAGTTCGGGTGGTGTTCTTGCAGCCACGCCATGATTTCATCGGCCTCGGGATGCAGGATGAACTCGCCTCCCTCCAGGCCGATGGTGGTGCGACGGGTGACACAGCGACTTGCGACGATGCGTTGGACGTCGGCAAGCGAGAGATGCTCCACAGGCTTTTGCCAGATGTTACAGTGTTTGCAACGCGACTGGCAGCGCGTAGTAGCGTAGATCATGAGTTGCGAAAGCCGTTTGTGGCGTGGGCGTAGCAGGTTGTTCAAATAGAGCAGGCCGTTGAAGGCATAGTCTTGAATGCGATACATCATGAATAGAATAGTTGCAGTTTTGAATTTCTATCTCTATAGTCCAAAACTGCAACTGATGACTGCATCGACAGGGCAGAAAAACTTTTTACCAAGTGAAGCGGATGCCCACAGGCAAGGAGAACAACAGCGGATGCTCGGTGCGGTAGGTCTCGATGCTGCTACCCGTTGGCAGGAAGTATTGCAAGCTGGGCTCGGCGAAGAGGCCAATGCTGGGTGTCAGGTGATATTGCAAGCCCAGACCGACGGAAGTTGACAACTGCCAAGGCGCATGCAGACTCGTCTGGTCGGTAGCATCCAATTGTCCGTTGACAAAGTAGTGCGAGCTGACCTTGCTACTTACGGGCATTTCTATCGTGAGACCTGCGCTGCCATAGATGCTCCAACAGGAGCCTGTGTGCATCTGATAGATTCCCTTCATCGGCAATCCGATGTATTGGATGCGCTGTCGCTCGCTGATGGTGTTGCCATTCGTGCCCATCTCGGCATCGGAAGTCAGGCGACTGAAGTTGAGCCCCGTCTCCACAGCCCACCGCTTGTCGAGCATGTAGCGCACGGCCAGCGACCAGGTGGCCGGCTGATAGTGGTGGGTGGAACGAACAATCTTGTCCTCGCCAGGCTTGTTGGCATTGTTCAAGGCAATCTTAATCATCGCGGCGCGTGCGGCAGGCGAACCTTCATTGGGGTGATTGACCAGGTAGGAAGCATAGTCGCTCCAGTTGTCGATGGGTGGTAAGGTTGGTTGAGTGTCGCCTATTTCTGGTGCCGGCGTATAGACGAACGGCTCGTTCAAGCGGTTTCGCTCGCCATTGGCATAGGCATAGGACAGCTCAGCCGACCAGCGGTGGGCGTCGGCACTTGCGAGTTGGCGGGGGAGAACATCATCGATGGAAGGTAGCGGACGAGAGTCTTTTACGGGTCGTTCGTCGTTCGGACGATTGCTTGCGCTGTCTGCGGGTTCTTCCATTGGAATGATGGGTTGTAGCGTGTCGGCAGGTTGTGACACTTCGGGCGTCTCTGCTATGAAGACGGGAGTTAGCGTCAGGACTGCAGGCGCATATTGTTTGCCGGTGGACGTCGGTTCTATGGTCGGCGTTTGGGCTGGTTTCGCTTTGATTTGTTCGGTCGGTTTCTGTCTTTTTTTCTGCTCGACCACGACAGGCTTTTCAATCTTTTTTTCTTTCTTGAGCAATAGCATGGCCGTGGGAATCAGCAGTAGCAACAGCACGGCCCAATAGCGCTTCATCATGGCACGCAGCATCTTTTTCGCTCTTGCCAGCTGCGACGACGAGGAGTGGGGCTCGATGCCCAGCAGGGAAGCAATCTCCTTGTGCGACATGCCTTCGAAGACCGACAGGCGGAACACACGTCCATAGCCTTCCGGAAGGCGGTCGATCATCTGCATGACGTCTTCCAACGGAATGCCCCTGACGTCTTGCGGCTCCGACGATGTGTCGCTTTGCACATCGGCTTCTTCAATGGGAACACTCGAAAGAGTGGCGAGATGGGCTTTGTATTTTGATGCCACATTCCTCACGATGGCCAGCATCCAAGCCTCTGCTTTTTGTGGGTCGCGCAGCCGGTCGAACGAGGTGAAGATGATGACGAAGGCATCGTGCAACACGTCGTCAACAGCCTGTTCGTCGCAGATGTAGCGCCGGCACACGCCTCGCATGCGCTGGGCGTATGTCTGATAGAGCGCGCCAAGAGCCTCGGCGTCGCCCTGTTGGCATTTTCTGATGAGCTGTTGTATTTCCATCGTGGACAAAAGGTCTCCATTGATAGAGTCCTGTTGCGACGGAAAAGACTGCATGGCGGTTCTCACTTTTTTACTCTTTTTCTTTATATAACGCTGAAAAGCTGGAAAACTGGCATGGGAAGGAGTGAAAAAAGTTAGCAAAGTGGTATGGAGGAGTGGCGAACTTGTCGCGGTCAAGTATAGCTTTGGTGCTGCTGGAACATTGCTTTGATGCTGCTGGATGCATGCCCTTATAACCCTAGAGTATTGAGTTCGTTCAGTAAATTAACTTAATTTGTGCGGTAAATTAACTTAATTTGTTCAGTAAATTAACTTAATTTGCTCGGTAAATTAACTTAATTTGCAACATAAAATAACTTAATTTACTGAATAAAATCACTTAATTTGCTAAACGGGAGTATTTTTCTTGTATCACGATAGCATTGTTCCAGCATCACGAAAGCATTGTTCCAGTACCACAAAAGCGATGATTTGGGCACACGAAAACCATGCTCTGCCGACATGTAGGCATAGCATTGGGGATGCAAAGAAAAAGGGAGTAGGGAGAACTGATTGATGATTCAGAAGTTGCAGGTTTGTAGCCTGGTGCGTCAGAATCAAAGGAAAAACAAGAAAGAAGGGAACGATAGATGCCGTTTTGATGACTTGGTAGCCGATGGTTAGTACCAACTCAGGCCATGTTCCTTGCAATAGTCGATGGCGGGTTGATAGCCTTGGAAGGTTGACTTGTGGATCCAACGAAGGCCCTTGCTCTCGTCCTTCGGTACGCCCGTGCCCGTCATGAGAAACCAGCCGGTGGCGAACTGTGCCTGTGCATCGCCGCCATTGGCCGCTAGCTCATACCAGAACACGCACTCCTGCAGGTTCTTCTCCACGCCGTCGCCGTTCCAATAGGCAGCACCGACGTTCTTCTGGCTGAGAATATGACCCTGGAAGGCTGCCTCGCGATACCAAAGGAATGCCCGGTGGTGGTCGGTCTCCACGCCGTTTCCCAGATAGTAGGCATTGGCAACATTTACTTGCGACTGCATGTCGCCCATCTCAGCCGCCTTCATATACCAGTGGAAAGCTCGCTCGGCATCCGCCTCCACGCCCTTGCCGTGATAGTAGCACTCGCCGACGTTGAAGCAACCGTAGACGTCGCCCAGTTCTGCTGCCTTCATATACCACTGGAAGGCAATCTCTAGGTCAACCTTCACGCCCGTGCCGCGCTCGTAGCACACACCTAGGTTGTTCATCGCCCGGGTGTCGCCCTCATAAGCTTTCTCGCGGTAGGCATCCGCCTTATTCCTTTCCTTCGGCATGCTTGTCCTTTCTCTTTCTGTCTGCAAAGATACGAAAAATTCCCGCAATCACCAAATAACGCCCTTTGCAACTTTAGTTGTCATTTGGTTTTCTTGTCCACTCACAGACAGTCCTCATCCTCACCGTTTTATTCTGACGTCGCTACTCTTAAAAAAAACTCGAAGAAAAGCAAGGAAAGTGGAGTGGGTATCAGAAAAAATCATTATTTTTGCAGTCACAACAATTGTACGTTGAACTTTGAACTGTCGCGACAGCGACAATTGAACCGCGCCGTAGGCGCATTGAACTTTATCTTTATGACCGAAGGAAACGTAATGAAGCAATACCAGGTGCCAGTGAAGCGCTATGTGCAGACGATGGACCTGAAGGATGAACCGGCGCTCATAGCCGAGTATCGCAAACGTCACAGCCGCGGCGAAGCCTGGCCCGAGATTCAGGCCGGCATTCGCGAGGTAGGAATCCTCGAGATGGATATCTACATACTCGGCACCCGTCTGGTGATGATCGTTGAAACACCGCTCGACTTCGACTGGGATTCGGCGATGGCACGTCTCGCCACGCTGCCGCGCCAGCAGGAGTGGGAGGAATACATGGCCTGCTTCCAGAACTGCGACCCCACCGCCACTAGCGATGAGAAGTGGCAGATGATGGAGCGCATGTTCCAGCTGTATGAGTAGTTTTTATAGGTAATAGGTAACAGGTAATAGGTGTGATTACTCTTGGTTTTTGCGATTGCTTATGGAGGCATCATAAGAAAGAGTAATCACACCTATAACCTATTACCTGTTACCTAAAAGAGTATTCCCCCAAAGTGATCTCCTCGACCGACAAAGTGCGATAGTCGATGTTATAGCCCGTGGGGCCTTCTTCCCAGAGGAAGCCCAAGCGACCGTCGTGCTGCAGGGTAAAAGTGCTGTAGGCCGACCACTGATGGCTCACCTGCAGACCTTTCTTCCAACGGTAGGCGAACAGGGCGGCACCTTCGTGCTCAGCAAGCAATTCGTGATAATAGAATCCAACGTTTTGGCGGTCGGGGCCGAAGGGTACGCTCTGTAGGGCAATCCAAACCTTCTTCTGATCTTTTGTGCGAGTGACGGGTAGTAACATGATCTCTCCGTTGCATGCGTTGCGAATGTCCTTCATGTCGAGAGCTTTCGCCCGCAGATCCCATGAGCCTTCGCCCTTCTCAGCATTGGTGAACGTGTAGATGTTATACAAACGGCCATAGTAGCGCGAACTCAGAATCACGCTTCCGTCGGGCAGTTCCTCGCATTTCGGCTCGTCGCCGTCGCGGGCAGGTGAGTGGTCGGCGCCGCCCAACAGTTGCCATGAACTGCCTAGGTCGTCGCTGTATACAACAAAGTTGCCCGAGAGCGTGCAGAGGGCAGCATAGAGGCGGTAGTATTGCCCAACTTTCACATATCGGCTCTGATGAATCTTGCCCGAACCCACAAACAAACTCTGCACAGGACCTTCAGTCCTGCGGTCGAAAAGCGAATAGATCTGGTCGGTTAGCTCGCGTCCTTGGTCCCATGTGCGACCATTATCGTGACTGCGGAATAGCACTACACGATTTGGGTTCTGCCGAGTGGCACGACTGTAGACGGTCTTGCCGCCAACGCAAAGCACCACCACTTCCGGACTCTCCCTGTCGGCCACGATGGCACAGTCGCCAAAGGCATAGCGCCACGCCGTCTGCGGATTCTTAACATCGTCTTCGTTGCCGGTTCCGTCGGCAAGGATTCGCTCCGTGCCCCATGTCTGTCCGTTGTCCTCGCTCAGCCGGTAGTGCAGGTCGACGGCCCCGTAGCCGATGTCACCACCGCAATAGCGGTAGTCGGCAACGGCAATCAATGTTCCGTCGCTGCACGTGGCGATGGCAGGAATGCGATAAGGCACCCGTCCTTCAATCGTCTCAAACAGTCGCTGGGCGCCAGCGGTTTGTGCATGGCTGCTCACCGTAGTAAGTGCCAAAAACAGGATGGCCAATAGTTTTTTCATGTTGAAATGATTTGTTCGTAGGTTGGTATTTCGGTCAGGAATTCGTAGGTGCCCTGCTCATAGTTCATGCGGCAGCAGTAATGGTCCAGCCCATTCGAGACAATGAGGAAGTCTACGTGCAATAGCAGGTTATAGACCGACACTTGCTCCATCACTTTCTGCGTCAGTTGAATGGTCGGTGCCTTGTACTCCACAATCATGCGAGGTTTCAATTCGCGGTCATAGGCAACGGTGTCGGCGCGAAGCGTCTTTCCTCCCACTGCCAGTCTCACTTCGTTGGCCAGCAGCGTCTGCGGATAGCCTTTCTCGTCGATGAGGAAGTGCACAAAGTGCTGCCGCACCCACTCCTCAGGCGTCAGCGCCACATAGCGTCGGCGTAGCACGTCGAAGATGGTCGGCCGCTCTTGTGTTCCAGCCAGTCGGACAGAGTAGGGGGGCAGGTTTAATGTCGTCATTTTAATCAGTTTATAATAGGTAACAGCTACAAAGATACGCATAATTTCTGGAAAAGGATGATTCTTTGTGAAAAAAGTTGTACCTTTGTAGTCAGTAAATGGAAAAGCCTATGGAAATAACAAAAGAACAAACGGCTCGCATCCAGCAAATGGAGCAGTACTTAGACCGCGCTTCAGCAGCGGTGATGGAATTATCTGCAGCTCTCGACAAATATCAGGAGGCACAAGAAGCACTCTCGGCACTCAACGTCTACTATGGCAGCGAGGAATGGCGGCAGGATTTTTCCGCCGATGAGGCAGGTCTGCTGCCACGCGATCTGAAGCGGGGCGTGCTCTCGGAGGATGGCATTTGGAATGTTCTTGCCGACAGTCACGAACTCGACGTCCGCCTCTCAGAGATGGTCACGGAGGTTTTGCGTAGGGGCTAGAATTACTTCTGCATCATACATAAAAGTCCCCACTACGTCATCGCGACGCAGTGGGAATGGCCTATAGGCTGGTTTTTATTGTCTAACAAATGAATGCCGGAAGTGGAAACTCTCTCGTCAGTTATGGGCGAGATAGGCATAGGGGATATCGTCGCAAAGCATGGAGCAACCAGCAGAGGGTGGTGTTTCGGCTGGTTCCGACTTCTGCTCGTTTTTGGCTACCACTGCTTTTATTGCTTTTGATTCGGCATCGCGTACGATGACACGAGTCTGGTAGACGGTGTCGTGGACGATTTCGCGCAAGAGAATGGTGTCGGGAGACACGGCGGGTGTTGGCGTGTTGGTTTTCGCTACTACCCCTAACCCCTCCTCCCCGGAGGAGGGGAGTACATAGGGTGTGCTTTCTGTGGGGGGGACGACGGCGAGGGAATTGCCGGAGGGTAGGGCGCTTTTCACGCCAAAGCCGGCAAGGAAACCGAGAAGGCAGGCGGCGGTAGCCCACCAATAAGGCCGTTTTGCTGGGTGATGCGTACTGGTGTGTGGGTTGTTGGCAGACTGCTGACCTAACGTGGCACGCCGCGTCCCTACATGGTCAGTGTTTGGGGCGATGCTGATTAGTTGGTCGAGGTCCTTGGCTGAAATCTGCGCATTCTCCTCGTCGCGCAACTCGCGTGCCGCGCCAATAATATCCTCAAGAGTAATGTCTTGGACTCCTTGCGCTCGGCGCGAAGCGACGCTTTCGGAACGAAATGGAGAAAGAACTCCTTGTACTTCTTTAACTCCTTTAACTTCTTTATTCTTCATATTCCTTCAGTTTTTTACGGATGATGGTTATTGTTTTGTGCAGGCGCGACTTCACGGTGCCTTCAGGGATTTCGAGTATCTGCGCCACTTGCGACACCGTGAGCTCTTCCTCGTAACGAAGCGAGAACAGCAGGCGGAGTGGGGGCGGCAACTCGTCGAGCACTTGGCGGAGGGCTGTGAGTAGCGTCTGGCGATCGAGGCGTAGTTCCACGTCAGTGGTCTCCAGCGGCTGGCGGTCGAGCGTGGCGAGGTAACTGGTTTCGTAGGCTTGGCGGCGGTAGCGGTTGCGCAGGAGGTTGTAGGCGATGGTGAAGAGGTAGGGGAGTGCTACATGCGTTTTTTCGGAAGAGGTAGCCTCCAGGACACGCAGGAAGACTTCGTGCGTGGCATCGGCGGCCGCCTGCTTGTCGTTGTTGAGTTGGCGCAGGAAGAAGCCGTAGAGGCGACGGGCGTAGCGCTGATAGAGAGCCCCATACTCCGTGTTTTTTACTTCTTCCATGAGATTTTCGTCTGTTCGTTGCTGGTAGTGATGGTTTTTGTGGTCACGGTTTTGTTGCCGTCTTCGTCAACGGATTCCTCCACGGTGATGCCTTCGTTGATGCTATCGATGAAGTCGTCGATGCTGACGCCCTCGGGCAGGTTGCCGAACTGCCATGTGCGCGTGGCACCGTCATCGTAGACGTCGGTGCGCTTCTTGCCGTCAGGGCTATAGATGTGCTTCATGGTCTGGGTTTCGCCCGAAGCATTCTTGCGGGTGGTAATTTTCACGCGGTTACCGTCGGCATCGGTGTCTTCCTCCACGGTCACGCTAGTCATCTTGTCCTCCTTGCTCGGATCCTTCTCGCTAAAGAAAGCCAGTCGCGGCAACTTCAGCGTGGGCGGGATGTCTTCCTCGGCGGCGTCGGTGTCGGTGTTCTGCTTCAGGATGCGCTGGATGAGGTGAGCCAGGCGGTCGTAGCCCTCGCTATCGTTCTTTTCATACCACGGCAACTGGTCCTGTAGGAGCATGACGTAGTTTAGCGCGAGGTAGGTCTGGTCGTCGTTCCACCGCTGCCCCTGCACGTCGTGGTCGGACTCGAAGGAGTAGAGCAGGTACTCCAGGAGGTAGCGCTTGTCGATGTTCTGGCGCTTCACTTTGAAGTTGTCGTAGGGCGTGGGGGAGTAGCGCATCGTAAGTCCTTCGTTGTAGAGGCAGGCCTTGAGGTCGTTGGTGAGCCAGTGCTCGGCCATGAAGGCGATGCTGTTGGCCGAGAAATAGACGGGCCGGGAACTGTTGTCGCAGAGCCATTGCACGCTCAGGCGGTTCCACACCCCATTGGAACGGATCCACTTGTCGTAGTCGGGCTCGGCGATGCCCAGTTGGTTGAAGCATGAGGCGTTGTAGATGGGGTCGTAGCAGAAGTTCTGGTCGTAGAGCACCTTGTCGCGATGTTGCCGAAGGACGTACTGGATGACGAGTTTTGGGATGATGTCGCCTTCGTGGGTGCCGATGTAGACGGCGTTCTGCTCCATACCTTGAAGTTCGTTGAAGTGGTATTGTAGCACGTAGGACGGACACATGTCGCGGTCGAAGTAGATATTGAGCAGCCGTTCCAGGCTTGTCGTGTCACCCGTCTGGTAGAGTGTGCCGATGAGCAGTTGCAGGTCGGAGGCGCGGGCATCATCGGGCAGGCGTTCGAGGGCTTTGACGGCATATTTGTGCATGTGTCCGCGGATGTGTTCATGACTGCCCACCATGTTGAATTGTTCCTGCAGGGCAATGATGTCGTAGGTGTAGGTGTAGGGAATGCCGCGTGCCAGCCGCTCCATAAGGTCGGTCTGACGGGCGAGTTCCTGCTTTGTGCTCCCACCAGGGGCGGTGAACGAGCGCAGGTAGTAAGCCTCGTAGACCTCGTAGAAGTTGCGCCAGGCGGCCTCGTCGGTAGGATGCAGGTTGACGTACTGGTTCCATTGTTTGAAGAGGTGACTGATCTGGGCCGTGTCGCAATGGAGCAGGACAGGGTAGTAGAGTTGTTCACCAGGCTCTAAGGCCGTCGGCGAGAAATCTTTGTTGAGCATCAGCGTGCCGGGTTCTGGCTTTTTCTCCTGAGCCATAGCCGTGAGTAGTATAGCTGTAGCTATGACGAGGGTAGTCAATATTCGTTTCATTTGTCTTTCGGTTGTTTTTGTTGTGAAATTCTATCGTTTTGTTTGGCGCGAAAGTTTTTTGTTCGAAATGACGTCATTTTTCGGTTCGCGATTCATATAGGCAAACACTTGAAACGCGTAATAGTTCACAAAAATATAGAAAAAATTTTGTTTTCTGCGTTCAATCGTGCAGACTTCGAGGGAAAATTCGTAACTTTGACGCTTGTCGAACTGAAGTGCACCCCATTTGTTAGACAAAGAACTAAAAAGGAGTGTATATGAGTTATTTTCATTCATTCACAGAAAGGTTAGAAGCCGTAAAGGAAATCAAGTCGGGCTATCCTGTATCTCT
>JAEEGI010000741.1_pt1 | contig 89053 bp, 72 predicted proteins | sample 8958751 | NCBI WGS metagenome assembly JAEEGI01 (sample SAMN16246545, study PRJNA631951) | gut metagenome | biome: gut microbiome; feature: rumen; material: KS-attached | host: Bos | place: Iran: Karaj | collected 2018-10 | reverse complement strand
CTTTAAACAAGAAGAATGAAGAGGTTACTAAGCTTAACGAACAGAGGGTACAGGAACTTGAGAAAATCTCTGGCTTAACCTCCGAGCAGGCTAAAGAGTATCTTTTGAAAATTGTCGAAGATGATGTGAAACATGAGTCAGCTGTCATGATTAAGACCATGGAAGCTGAAGCTAAGGAAGAAGCTGATAAGAAGGCGAAAGAAATCGTTGTTAACGCGATTCAGCGTTGTGCCGCTGATCACGTCTCCGAAACAACAATTTCCGTTGTTCAGCTTCCCAATGATGAGATGAAGGGTAGAATCATCGGTCGAGAGGGAAGAAATATCAGAACTCTTGAGACAATGACCGGTGTTGATCTTATTATTGATGACACACCTGAAGCTGTAGTTATTTCGGGATTTGATCCCATCCGTCGTGAGGTTGCGCGCATTGCACTGGAGAAATTGATCGTTGACGGTCGTATTCATCCCGCCAGGATTGAAGAGATGGTCGAGAAGGCACAGAAAGAAGTTGCTGCCAAGATCAAAGAAGAAGGTGAAAATGCTGCCATAGAAGCCGGTGTTCACGGCCTCCATCCGGAAGTTATCAAGATTCTAGGTCGTATGAAATTTAGAACAAGTTACGGCCAGAACTGCTTGAAACATTCTGTAGAGGTTGCTCAGTTATGTGGACTATTGGCATCGGAACTCGGTCTCGATGTCAGAGTTGCAAAGAGAGCAGGACTTTTGCATGATATTGGAAAAGCTGTCGATCATGAGCTTGAAGGCTCACATATCCAGCTTGGTGTAGATATTTGTAGAAAGTACAAGGAATCACAGACTGTTATTAACGCAGTGGAAGCTCATCATGGAGATGTTGAGCCCCAGTCACTCATCGCTATTCTTGTTCAGGCTGCTGATACAATTTCATCAGCAAGACCCGGTGCAAGAAGAGAGACTCTTGAAACTTACACATCTAGACTTAAAGAACTCGAAGATATTACCAATAGCTTTAAGGGCGTTGATCACTCTTTTGCTATTCAAGCCGGCAGAGAAGTCAGAGTAATGGTTGTTCCTGAGCAGGTTTCAGATTCAGACATGATACTTATGGCTCGTGATATTGCTAAGAAGATTGAGGATGAAATGGAATATCCCGGACAGATCAAGGTTAATATCATAAGAGAGAGTCGAGCAACTGATTACGCTAAGTAATGCTGTTTCTGAACAATTATTGGGTAAATGTAGTGGAGAGGCTATTTTGCGAAAGCAAGATAGCCTCTTTTTAGTAGAGTAGGAGAACTTGTTATATTATGTTGCCGGTTGAATTTAAAAACAGAATGAAGGACCTTTTAGGTGACAAAGATTATGAGCTTTTCATTGAGACATTTGAAGCTGATAACAGATATCATGCTTTGAGGCTCAATACTTTAAAAGTTCATGATGATTTTAAAGATAAGCTCGATTGTATAAAAGAGCAGGTTCCGTGGGAAGAAACGGGATTTTATTATGATGCATCTTTTGCGCCGGGGAAACACCCCTACCATGAGGCGGGGCTTTATTATATTCAGGAGCCAAGTGCTATGGCGCCTGTTCATTTCCTTGATCCGAAACCGGGAGATAAGATCCTGGACCTTTGTGCTGCACCCGGTGGTAAGTCCACACAGATAGCTTGTAAGCTTGAAGGAAAAGGACTTTTACTTACGAATGAGATAAATAAGGACAGAGCAAAGATACTGTCTTTGAATATAGAGAGACTTGGCATAGAGAATGCCATGGTATTAAATGAGTCATCAGAACATTTGGCTGACTTTTTTTACGGTTATTTTGATAAAATATTGGTAGATGCTCCTTGCTCGGGCGAGGGTATGTTTAGAAAGAATGATAATGCCACCGATGAATGGAGCGTTGAGAATGTTCTTCTTTGCGCTAAGAGACAGGCTGAGATACTTGATAATGCTGCTAAGATGCTTGTTCCGGGTGGCACGCTTGTATATTCGACATGTACTTTCTCTAAAGAGGAGAATGAGGATAATATTGAAGCTTTTTTGGAAAGACATGATGACTTTAAATGCGAACTTATGAAGAGACTCTTCCCGCATGAAGTGAAGGGTGAAGGGCATTTTCTGTGCGTTCTTAAAAGGGACGGAGAGAATATTTCTGTAAAGAACAGCTATGTGCCCGGTGGCAGAATAGTTCCTGTAAGAAAAGAGCAGATAAAGGTTTTTGAGACGTTTATGAAGGAAACTTTTGCCGGCGATACAGATAAGAGACTTGTTGATGGCAAGGTCATTTTTATGTTTGGCGATCAGATGTATCTTGCTCCGAAGGATATGCCTTCGTTTGAGGGGCTTAAGGTGCTGAGGCCGGGGCTTCATCTCGGAACGCTTAAAAAGGACAGATTCGAGCCGTCACATGCGCTGGCGCTGTTCTTGAATCCGGAGGATGTTAAGCTTACGTACGAGATTGCATCTGATGATGACAATATCAGACAATATCTTAACGGACAGACTCTTCGTGTATCGCGCGCGGGTAATAAGGGCTGGTGTCTTGTAACGACCGACGGCTATAGCATCGGTTGGGCGAAGGAAGCGGGCGGTATGCTCAAAAATCACTATCCTAAAGGGCTTAGGATCAATTATTAAAAATAGAAGGATAAGATTAAAAATGAAAAAACTTCTTGTATATCTTAAGGGATACAAAAAAGAGATAGTACTGGGGCCGCTGTTTAAGCTCTTAGAAGCATCTTTTGAACTTTTTGTTCCATTTGTTATCGCTTCTATGATAGATAACGGAATTAAGGCAGGGGATAAGTCGCATGTAATTAAAATGTGCATGATACTTATCCTTTTGTGCGTTGTTGGTTGCATAAGTGCGATCACAGCGCAGTTCTTTGCTGCAAAAGCTGCGGCCGGATTTGCCAAGAAGGTTAAGAGAGCTCTTTTTGCCAATATACAGTCACTGTCATTTTCTGATATGGACAGGATTGGTACATCTGCAATGATGACCAGGATGACGAGTGATATAAATCAGGTTCAGCAGGGTGTTAATCTTACGATAAGGCTTCTTTTAAGATCGCCATTCATAGTTTTTGGTGCTATGTTCATGGCATTTATCATTGATGCCAGAATGGCGCTTATTTTCCTTGTGACAATAATACTGCTGTTTGCGGTTGTCGGTGCGATCATGGGATGGAGCATCCCTAAATACGGCGAGATACAGGGAAGACTTGATACAGTACTCAGACTTACAAGAGAGAATCACACCGGTGTCAGAGTTATCAGGGCTTTTGGTCTTGAGAATGAAGAAAAGAATAAGTTCCATAAGAGTAATGATGCGCTAATGCAGCTTCAAAGCTTTGTTGGCGGAGTATCTGCGCTCATGAATCCTGTTACATTTGCGATACTTAATCTGGCAATTCTTTATCTGATCTACAGAGGCAGGTTCTATGTTGAGATTGGAGACCTTACACAGGGTGAAATCGTAGCTCTTTATAATTATATGTCGCAGATACTTATCGAGCTAATTAAGCTTGCCAATCTTATTCTTACAATTACCAAGGCAATTGCTTCTGGTAACAGGGTGCAGGAACTAATTGAGCTTAAGAGTTCTATGGTTGACGGAAGTGATGATGTGTTTGAAGAGACTACGGAGCATGTTGTCTTTGACAATGTATTTATGAGATATGAGGGAGACAGCGAAGATTCGCTTGAAAAGATAAATCTCTCTGTAAAAAGAGGAGAAAGAATCGGAATTATCGGAGGTACAGGAAGCGGAAAGTCTACGCTTATCAATCTGATTCCGAGGTTCTATGATGCCAGGGAAGGAAATGTGATAATTGATGGCAAAAATGTCAAAGAATACAAGCTTGAAGCACTCAGAGAGCGAATCGGCATTGTGCCGCAGAAAGCAGTTCTTTTCCACGGGACGATCAGAGATAATATGCGCTGGGGTAAGAATGATGCTACAGATGAAGAAATATATGAGGCTCTTCGTATAGCCCAGGCTGATGAGATAGTTAAGGGAAAAGAGAATGGCCTGGATCATATGGTATCGCAGGGAGGAAAGAATTTCTCGGGCGGACAGAAACAGAGGCTTACAATAGCCAGAGCCCTTGTCAGAAAGCCGGAGATACTTATTCTTGATGATTCGGCTTCGGCACTTGATTTTCTTACAGATAAGAATCTCAGAAAAGCTATCGGCGAGATGGAAGATACACCGACTACTTTTATTGTGTCTCAGAGAACGTCTGCGGTTCACGACTGCGACAAGATAATTGTTCTTGAAAACGGCGCTGTTGTTGGAATGGGTACACATGATACGCTCCTTGAAACTTGTGAGCTTTACAAAGAAATATATGGATCTCAGTACAAGAAGGAGGGAGCGGTATGAAGAAAGGGACTCTCAGAAAAGTACTTCATTATGCGGGCAAATATCGTGGACTTGTATTTTTGTCGCTGATACTTGCTGTTATAACTGCTGCACTTGCTTTGTATATTCCAATCCTTGCGGGTAAGGCGATTGATAATCTTACCATCGACGGTGGCAAGCTGTTAGTGCCTATCCTTGTCAGGATGTTTGTGGCGATCGTGATCACTGCGATTTGTCAGTGGGTGATGAATAAGGCGAATAATGTCATTACTTTTAAAGTTGTAAGAGATGTCAGGGCGGAAGCTTTTGACAAGCTTCAGACACTGCCCTTTGAGTATCTTGATAAAGTGCAGACAGGAGAAGTGGTGAGCAGGATAGTTGCAGATATAGATCTTTTTGCTGATGGACTGCTGATGGGATTTACTCAGCTTTTTACGGGTATAGTGACGATTCTTTTCACTCTTGTGTTCATGTTTTATCTGAACTTCAGGATTGCGATAGTTGTAGTTGCGCTCACACCGCTTTCGCTTATTGTTGCAAGAGTTATCGCGGATAAGTCGTTCAAACTATTCAAGATTCAGAGTGAAGCCAGAGCGGATCAGACTTCGTTTGTCGATGAGATGATCGGTAATCTTCAGGTTGTAAAGGCATTTGCGCATGAAGATGAGAACATGGAATATTTTGATGAGGTAAACGGCAAGTTAGAAGACGCTTCTGTTAAGGCAGTTTTTGTTTCGGCGATAACTAACCCCGGAACAAGATTTATAAATAACCTTGTATATGCATTTGTTACTCTTTTCGGAGCTTTTGCGTGCATCAGTGGCGGAATGACCGTGGGCGGACTTACGATCTTTTTAAGCTATGCAAATCAGTACACGAAGCCTTTTAATGAAATCTCGGGAGTCGTGACTGAACTTCAGAATGCGCTTGCCTGCGCTAAGAGGGTATTTGATCTTATTGAGGAAAAGAGCGAAGAAAAGGATAAAAAGTCTGCGCCCGAGAAGTTTACCGCTGAAGGCGTCGTTGATATCAAAGATGCTTCTTTTTCGTATGATAAGAATAAGAAGCTTATAGAAGATCTTGACCTTAATATTGTCAAAGGTCAGAGAGTTGCGATAGTAGGACCTACGGGAAGCGGAAAGACGACGCTTATTAACCTGCTTATGAGATTTTATGATGTTGACAGGGGAAGCATCAAGATTGACGGATATGATATCAGGGATGTCAAGAGGCTTGATCTTAGGGATAATTTCGGTATGGTCCTTCAGGAAACCTGGCTTAGGCACGGTACGATAAGGGATAATATTACTCTCGGAAGAAAAGATTTCAGTGATGATGAGGTAATTGCTGCGGCTAAGGCAACTCATGCGCACAGCTTTATCAAGAAGCTTCCAGAGGGATATGATACCGTTATTTCAGAGAATGGAGGAAATCTTTCGCAGGGACAGAAACAGCTTTTGTGCATTACAAGAGTTATGCTTAATATCCCGCCAATGCTGATCCTTGATGAAGCCACATCATCAATTGATACTCATACGGAGATGAGAATACAACGAGCCTTCAATAAGATGATGAAAGGCAGAACAAGCTTTATTGTTGCACACAGATTATCAACGATTGTTGAAGCGGACGTAATTCTTGTAATGAAGGACGGACACATCCTTGAACAAGGTAAGCATGAAGAGCTTCTTAACAAGAAAGGCTTCTACCACGAACTATACAACAGCCAGTTTGCATAAGGAATTGAATAAGATTTGGATATGCCAAAAAACAAAAGCGTATTATGTCAACCTTGTGCTAGAATGGAAATGGATGTATAATTCAACATCTATTCAAAAAGATTCAATGAGGGGCATATATGAGAAAAAAGAAAATAAAGAGACCTGTTTTTGTTATTGGACACAAGAATCCCGATACGGATTCAATCTGCGCTGCAATAACGTATGCAAAGCTAAAGAGCAAAATAACGGGTGATGAATATATTGCGGGAAGAGCAGGGCACATAAATGAGGAAACACAGTTTGTGCTTTCTCATTTTGGTGTGCAGGTTCCCGTTTACATTAAGGATGTCAGGACACAGGTTAGAGATATGGAGATCAGGATGCTCGACGGAATAGGAGCAGACCATTCTCTTAAGAAAGCCTGGGCTGAAATGCGTGACGCCGAGGTTGTAACTCTGTGCGTTACCGAAAATGACGAAGTCAGCGGAATAATAACGACAAATGATATCGTTGAGACTTACATGGATGTTATCGATCCCGGAATACTGTCTTTGGCTAAGACATCCTACGAGAACATAGTTGAAACTTTGGACGGCGAGCTTATTGTCGGAGACATCGAAGATACTCTCGATAAGGGAAAAGTTGTTATTGCGGCTGCAAGTCCCGAGATGATGGAAAACCTGATTGAAGAGGGCGATGTTGTAATACTCGGAAACAGATATGAAACACAGCTGTGTGCGATTGAGATGAATGCCGGATGCATCATTGTCTGCGAGGGTGCGGAAGTTGCAAAGACCATTCAGAATCAGGCAAGAGAGCATGGAACCAAGATCATAACAACGCCGCATGATACTTTCGTTGTGGCAAGGCTTATCAACCAGAGTATGCCGATAAGCTATGTTATGAAAAAAGATAATGTCGTATGTTTCCATATGGATGACTACATCGAGGATATTCAGGAAGTAATGGCTTCGATGAGGCACAGATATTTCCCTGTCCTTGATAAGAACGAGCACTATGTCGGAATGATCAGCCGTAGAAATTTCCTCGGCGCCAAAAAGAAACAGCTTATTCTTGTAGATCACAATGAAAAAAATCAGGCTGTAAACGGTGCGGATTCTGCAGATATTCTGGAAATCATAGATCACCACAGACTTCGTACAATAGAAACTTCGGGACCTGTCTTTTTCAGAAATCAGCCTCTTGGCTCGACATGCACGATAATATATCTCATGTACAAAGAGTATGGTGTTAAACTTGATAAAACTACGGCGGGCCTTCTTCTTGCCGCGATTCTTTCTGATACGCTTATGTTTAGGTCACCTACATGTACGGAGATAGATAAGAAAGCCGGAGAGGAACTGGCTGCGATTGCAGGCGTTAACTATGAAGAGTTTGCAAAAGAGATGTTCCATGCCGGTTCAAACTTAAGCAGTAAGACTGCAAGTGAGATTCTTCATCAGGATTTCAAGAAGTTTACCGTCGATGATATGAATATCGGAATAGGTCAGATCAATTCCATGAGTTTTGAAGAACTTCTTGAAATAAAAGAAAAGGTGGCGCCTGAGCTCAAAAAGGCAGCAGAAGACGATGGCCTTGATATGCTTTTCTTTATGCTTACCAATATAGTTGATGAGTCATCGGAAGTTCTTTTCACCGGTGCCAAGTCACAGTATACGATCAACAGTGCTTTCGGCATTAATGTAACGGGAGATAAAGCAACGCTTCCCGGAGTGGTGTCCCGTAAGAAGCAGCTGCTTCCTGCTATTGTTGAAGCAATACAGAATTGATGATCGTATTGTGATTTGAAGGTTTTGTAATGACAGAGGATTACCATGAGTAAAAAATGTGCTAATTGCGGAGCAGTTATCGATGATAATGCCAAGGTCTGTCCTGAATGCAACGCTGAATTGATTGAGAGACCAAATACGATAGGGATGCCGATCAGCTATGAACTTGCATGCAGAGAGGCTGAAAAAGGTGTTAAATGGGCTAAATTCCTTGCGTATGGATTCTTTTTGTTTAGCGGAATACTTTCGCTTGTAGTTGTTGCCTTTTTTATTAATCAGGGGGTTGCGGATGAATATTCTCTCCTTTTTCTCTTGGAGGGTATATTTTGTGTTGTATATGCAGTAACTTGTTTTTTGGCATCGTATTCGATTATAAAAAGAAAAAAGCATACAAAGATAATGGTGGTTACTCCTGTCATTGTTTTGGCGGTTATGTTTTTGGTTTTATATACAATCACCGGGGGATTGGCAGGCTTAATTATTGCTTTGGTAGGTTGTGTAATAGTATGTTTGTTCGTGATTTATTTAAATATCGAATATTTTACTGACAGAAATGATATATACATTTGTAAAAACAGCAATGAGATATTTACGGGCGAAGATATGGTTAAAGAAGACGAGCCTAAAGAACAGAGGAAAGTTGTAAAAATTAAAGCAGTTCCCGGCATGTATGATATCGCATTCAAAGAGGTTCAATTAGGTACTAAATGGGCGGATTTTCTTGCATATTTTGTTTTTACCATGGGAGGACTGCTTGAAATATGGCCGGGATTTTTGATGTGGATGGATATAGGTAGAGACTCCGGATTGTTTATGTATCTGACGGCTTTTATACATCCTATAATTTGCTTTTGGGCTGCGCATGAGATAACGCTAAGAAAACAAACAGCGAAAATTGCTACACATATCGCTTTTTTATCAGCAGGTTTTTTGGGCTTTTTAAAGATGTATGTTTCTGTCGTTTATAGTTCTGGTTATATATTTGTTAATGACGATGATGCATTGCTGTGGCCGTACTTGATTTTTGCATTTGTGATTGTTGTATTTTTGTGCCTGAATGATGGGTATTTTAAAATGCGTAAGGAGATTTTTACGAATCCGGCTAATTGATAATATTGCTTATTTTTGCAATAAATAATAAATAAGCCTCTTGATTATAAATTTTCTCTATGATATAGTAATAAAGCTGTACGTCGCCAGAGGTGCAGCTAAGAATGCCGGCATGTCGGAATGGCAGACGATGCAGACTCAAAATCTGTTGTGGGTAACCACGTGTGGGTTCAAGTCCCACTGCCGGCACTAATTTGATGAAGCCGATAACTAACGCGATTCAACTCAAAGGCGCGTGGTTATCGGCTTTTTTAGTGGCTTGAAATTTTGAATTTAATTCTAAAAAATATAAAAAAAAACTATATGTTTGACTTTGTTGTGCACACGAATGTGCACACAAAATTTTCGTGTGCATAGCATGTTCTAAAACCGCATGGTTATTATCTTTTTCTGAGTTATTATATTGGAAAAATAGTTTAAAGAGTAGAATAGAAAACTATATGTTAGATGTAGTGCATATGAAAATAGTCGGAAGGGATAGAGCAGATAGGTGAAGTATAGAAAAGTTGCTTTTTGGCTGATTGGAAGTTCTTTAGTTCTTGCAATGTTTTTGAGAGGGAGTGTCATTAATTCGGGAGAGAATGTCGCAAATGACGTTGAAGCAAGTACTGTTAAGGGAAATCAATACGAAGAAATTGTAGAAAAGGACATTCAGGATACTTATAAAGCGGTGGAATGTTTAAGTTTATGCGACTTATATGATTATGAGGATGATCTGTCATTGCAAAATGGGATGTATTCGGTGATAACGGATTCTAGATAACAAAATAGTGAAAGTCGAGTATAGCGCTGATTCTAAAGAATATGGAACATATAATTCTTCTGGGACAGTTTATTATGATGAGCAGGAACGCCCTTTTTATAAGTCATATTATTCGACATCAGGAACAAGATATACTATTTATCTTTACAACGCTGATGGAGAAGTTGTAAAGATATTTGATTTTGGAGACTTATCGTATAAGGGGCTTCAAGGTAATCCGAACTTAGATATTGGAATAGATGTAATAATATATTTTTTTGAGAGATAATGTAATTGTGACAAATATTGTGCAATGAAAGGATATAAGTGTTATGGAATTTAGAAAGCTAACCGTTTCAGATCTGTCGTCATTGCTTGAATTATATCGTCAGCTTGATGAGAATGATGATCAGTGTTCTTTTGAACAGAGCAAAAAGGGTTGGGATGAAATAGAAGATAATTCCAACATTCAATACTTTGGCGCAATTGATGATGGCAAAGTTGTATCAACTTGCTATGCTGTTTACATACCTAATCTGACTCGTGGCAGCAGAGGGATATGTTTTATTGAGAATGTGGTCACGGATAAAGAATATAGAAATCGCGGATTGGCTTCCAAAGTAATAGATATGGCTATTGCATTTGCTAAGGAACATCATTGCTACAAGGCAATATTGCAAAGCGGAACGTCTCGTACGGAGGCACACCGGTTTTATGAGAATAAGGGATTTAACGGAACATCAAAAAAAGCGTTTGATATGAGGCTGGATTGATTTTTATGTGCACCGCACAGAGCCTGCGAGGACAAAGCGTGCGGTGCAAAAAATAAATTTTATACCGTACAGAATCTATGCAGTCAGGGTGTACGGTGCAGAGAGTGAAATTTACACCGTACAGAATCTATGCAGTCAAGGTATACGGTGCAGAGAATGAAATTTACACCGTACAGAATCTATGCAGTCAGGGTGTACGGTGCAGAGAGTGAAATTTACACCGTACAGAATCTATGCAGTCAAGGTGTACGGTGCAGAGAATGGAATTCACACCGTATAGAATCTATGCAGTCAAGGTATACGGTGCAGAGAGTGAAATTTACACCGTACAGAATCTATGCAGTCAGGGTGTACGGTGCAGAGAATGAAATTTACACCGTACAGAATCCGTGCATACCACCTGCAAGTGCGGAAGTGCATGCAGGCGGCGCAAATCAAAATTTCACTCTACGATCAGAATTTTACGCAAAAATCATATGAATCAGTTTCTGATCAGTTTTTAAAGCCGGTGCTATTGTCATCAAATAAGTTGACTTTATTACTTGCCTAAATTGTTATTTACTTCAGTGTTATTAAATGTCGTAACGCTCGGTACGATTTATTTCTTACATTTGTCCTTGAATAAGTAATACGCGAGCACGTGCAGCGCTTGTTTGAAGTCGCCTCCGAAGATTGAAGATAATAGCTCCGTTTCACTAAGTTTCACGACGTTCAGGAATTCTGTTGCGTCAAGCTCCTGAGTTGCGGTTTTCACGCAATCTGTGGCGCAGTAGATATGTACGTTGCTGTTTGAGATTGTTGCATTTGCAGGAATTGTGAGAAGATGAGTCCAGTTGTCGGAAGTATAGCCTGTTTCTTCGCGAAGCTCACGTTTAGCGGCTTCAAAGGCTTCATCTTCGGATGCAATGATGTTGTCTTTGGTAATGCAAGTTTTGCAGGAATTATCTGATTCTTGTTCTGTACAATCAGATGAAAGATTGGATTCCTCTTTTTTATCATATTCAATTCCTCCTGCGGGGAATTCTGTTGCAATATCATTTATGCCGTGTCTGTACTGGCGGACGCAGATGAAGTTTCCGTCTGTGTCGGTTGCGACAACAAGAGAAAAGCTGTGTTTTGAATAGTTATATACAGGCGAGATTGTCTGCCCGTCGGGAAGTTTATACGTATTTCTTCTGAAGTCGATCCACTGATCTTGGACGACATGTTCTTCGTTTAAGAGCTCCCAGTTGAGTTTTTTCCCAAAATTGGTCATAAATTACCTCTTTTTTTCCTTTTTTTACGCAATGTATTTTATCACAAATATGGTATTTGCTGATATAATATTTCGTAGGAACGTGTTCTTTGATGTATAATCTTAAACATAATTTGGTATATATTTGAGAATTTCAGGCAATCTTGATTGAGGCGGTGTAATTTATGAAATTAATGGCAGTAGACAAACTTGTGCCCGGACTTATAGTTTCGGAGAATATATATACGATTGATGACAGGCTTGTCCTTGCAAAAGGGACAGTTCTTGATGAGAAAGATATACTCAGGATCAAGTCACATTCCTTGTATAATATTTTTGTTGAAGATGACAAGCCGGTTGTGCTTGAAGCAAAACCTGAGAAATCGCCCGAAGACTTTATGTCTTATGCGGAGAAACTCAAGAATTCAGAGAGTTTTATCAGATTTAAACATGATATTGAGGAGAAGGCGCAGAAGCTTGAAGAATCATTTAAGATGATAGCCAATGACGGAGCGCCTCTTGAAATAGATAAACTTACAGAACCTGTATACCACCTTTTTGTTGAGGCGGGAGGTACTGCCGGAGTGTTCGATATGCTCCATAACCTTAGAGATAACAGCGATGCGGTCTTTATGCACAGCTTGAACGTTTCTCTTATAGCCAATACCCTTGCAACATGGATGAGACTTCCCGAAGATGTGATTCAGATTGTGACTGCAGGCGGACTTCTCCATGATATAGGCAAGATGCTTATGCCTCCGGAACTTCTGAACAAGAAGGCAGCTCTCACCGAATATGAAGAGAGAGCGATGAGAGAGCATGTTACCAAGGGGTACGAGCTTATTAAGGATGAGGATATAGATCAGAGGATAAAAAATTGTGTCCTTATGCACCACGAGTTTAGAGACGGCTCGGGATATCCGCTCCACCTCAAGGGAGATAAGATTGACACAGTGGTTTCAATCGTGACGGTTTCAAATATATATGATGAGATGACATCGAGAAGAACCTACAGAGCTCCCATCTGCCCTTTTTCTGTGATAGCGCAGTTTGAGGAAGAAGGAATTAACAAGTTTGAACCGAATGTAATAATGACATTCCTGGGCAATATCGCCAATACATTTATTGCTAACAGAGTTATGCTTAATACAGGCCAGACGGGAGAGATTATATTTGTAAATGCAGATCATCTTTCACGCCCTGTTGTAAGATGCGGAGAGAATTATGTCGATCTGTCATCCGACAAGAACCTTTCAATTGTTGCTGTAATCTGAGAAAAAGCTTCATTTAGCGTTTTCTGAGCCAAATAGATAATTGTAAATGAATTATGTTTGTAGTATTCTGTATGTTGTAGAAATGGCTGTTAAGAACACTTTATAGTACAACATATTGAGATTTTTTATATTGTTATGCGGAGCCGGACATGAATTGTAAAGAAGCGGATAAATTAATTCCATTATTTCTAGAGGATGATCTCGATAACCGTGAACTATCCGAATTTCTTAGTCATGTTGAATCTTGCGCTGATTGTAAGGAAGAACTGACCATTCAATTTTTGGTTCGGGTCGGTATGAAGAGGCTTGAAGACGGTAATACCTTCAATCTTCGAAATGAACTTGATGCTCTATTAGTTGATGCAAACAAGAGACTTACTGCCAGAAAATATCTGGTCATTTCAAGCTATCTTTTGCAGGCTGTGGTTCTGGTTCTTGGAGGAACAGCACTTTTTCTCGCACTGTTTTTAAGATAAAAAATATTTACTCTGTTGGGGAAAAAAGTCATTGAGTATTCATGTTATTGACGGAACAAATTTAATAAAGGACGCATTCTATGCTATGCCCGATTTTGTCGACGAGGACGGAAACCGGGTAAGTGGCATTTATGGTGCATTATATAAGTTAAAGAGCATGCTTTCGGGAAGTGAAGAAGCTCTTTTTGCTTTTTCTTTTGAAGAGAATATTGAAGCTGAATGTACGCCTGCGGTCATTTATCAGGCTCACAGATTCAAGGAAATTCTGGCTTCTTCAGGCGCAGACGGCATTTTGGATGCCGCAAAGGGCGCGAAGGCTTCATCTGAACTGATATCTTATATTGAAAGTGAACTGGAAAAATTTTCACCGACCGGCAAAGTTGCCAAGACTCCACAGTTTGAACTTAATACTTCATCAACTTCAGATCTTAATGAGGTTGAAGAAATCTTTAAGAAAGCGCATGAATACGGCGCTAAGAGTAAAGATAACTATATCGGATATTTCCTCATGCGAGAGGGGACCAAGGATTCTGCTTCCAAGAAAAAAGAAACTGCAGGTATCGCGCTTTGCTTTGACGAAAAGAGCGCTGTATACATTCCTGTCGAGAATTTCATCACGGAATCATATATAGGAAATAAGCTCGCTGAGCTGAGTAAGGACTGCTCACTTGTTACTTTTGATATTAAGGACGGATATGATATTTTTGAGCCGGACGAGATAAGCAGAAGAACTTCCGGTTACAGCGAAGAAGATACGGTATATCAGGTTGAGCCAAGGTGCTTTGATACGCTGATAGGAGCCTATTTGTATAATCCTATCAAGAACGATTACAGTATCGAAGATATTTCCAAGGAATATCTTAAGATTCCTTTTGATAAAAGAAGTGATGTGTTCGGAAAGAGCAGCATAAAAGAAGCAGAACCTGCCAAGATAACGGACTACGCATGTAAGGCAGCTTATATCTGCAAGGCTGCAAGCCCGCTTATTAGAGAGAAACTTATAAAATCAGGCATGGAAAATCTCTTTTACAATATCGAGATGCCTCTTTCATACATTCTCTTTGCAATGGAAAAAGAGGGAATAATAGCGAAAAGAGATGAGCTGAAAGCTTATTCCGATAAGCTTGCGGTCAGGATCTCGGAGCTTGAGAAAGCTATATATGAGGCTGCGGGATGTGAGTTTAATATAAACAGTCCGAAGCAGCTTGGAGAAGTTCTTTTTGAAAAGCTGGGACTTCCCGCGGAGAAGAAGACAAAGTCGGGATACTCGACTGCGGCTGATGTTCTTGAAAAGCTTGCTCCTGATAATAAGATTGTTGCGGATATTCTGGAATACAGAGGTCTTGCTAAATTAAAGTCAACATATGCTGACGGACTTACGGCTTATATCGACAGCGATGAGAGAATCCATACAAGCTTTAATCAGACGATCACGGCTACAGGAAGAATCAGTTCAACGGAGCCCAATCTTCAGAACATTCCGATGAGAACCGAAGAGGGAAGGCTTATTCGTAAGGTTTTTGTTCCGAAAGAAGGATATGTCTTTGCCGATGCGGATTATTCCCAGATTGAGCTTAGGATACTTGCTCATATGTCGGAGGATAAGGGACTTATCGAGGCATACCACGAGGGCGAGGATATTCACAGGATCACAGCATCCAAGGTGTTCCATGTTCCTTTTGAAGATGTAACACCGCTTCAGAGAAGAAATGCCAAGGCAGTTAATTTCGGAATTGTATACGGTATCAGCTCTTTTGGCCTATCCCAGGATTTATCGATATCTAGAAGCGAAGCAAAAGAATATATGGATAAATACTTCGAGACTTATCCCGGAGTTAAAGCATATCAGGATAAAGTGATCGCAGATGCAAAAGAAGACGGAGTGAGCGTTACGCTCTTTGGCAGAAAGAGACCTATTCCGGAGCTTAAGGCATCAAACTTTAATCTCAGGCAGTTTGGAGAGCGAGTTGCGATGAATGCGCCGATTCAGGGAACGGCTGCGGATATCATGAAGATTGCCATGATCAATGTCTTTTTCAGGATAAAGAGAGAGAATCTTAAGTCAAGGCTCATCCTTCAGATTCACGATGAACTTGTCATTGAGACGGCACCTGATGAGAAAGATACAGTGACTTTAATACTTACAAAAGAGATGGAGAGTGCGGCAGAGCTTTCGGTTCCAATGGAAGTTGACTGTCACATCGGGAATGACTGGTATGAAGCAAAGTAAGATACAAAAGGGAAAAACAAATATTATAGGAGTCACAGGCGGTGTGGGGGCAGGCAAGAGCACTGTGCTTAAATACATAGGAGACAACTATAACTGTAAGGTTGTTTTTTCTGATGATGTCGCCAATGAGATCAAGATGAAGGGATATCCTGCATATGATGAGCTTGTCAGGATTCTTGGAAAAGCTATTCTTGGAGATGACGGTGAGATTGACAGAGGAAAAATGGCTGCGGCTATATTTAATGATGCAAAAAAACTTGAGAAAGTGAATAAAATTTTGCATCCTGCAGTAAATACATTTATTATTAATATTATAGACGAAGAGAAGCTCAAAAACAGATTGGATTTTGTTTTTGTAGAAGCGGCTCTTTTGATCGAGAACGGTTATAAAGATATTGTAGATGAGCTTTGGTATGTCTATGCCGATGAGGCTACCAGAAGAAAGAGGCTCAAAGACAGCAGAGGCTATTCGGACGAGAAGATTGACGGAATACTTGGACAGCAGCTTAATGATGAGACATATAGACTTAACTCGGATTTTGTAATAGATAACAGCAAGGATTTAGATTCGGCAGGTGAACAGATCAATAAAAAACTTGGAGAGTGGAGAGTATGAATACAAGTTTGGAACAGGCAGATCAGAAAGTAGTATTTGGTCTTGATATCGGAACAAGAAGCGTGGTTGGAACTGTCGGATACATGAATAACGGACAGTTTAATGTTATTGCGCAGACGGTTGAAAAACATCAGACAAGAGCAATGCTTGACGGACAGATACATGATATCGGAAAAGTCGGCGCTACGATCAGAATTGTCAAAGAAAAACTGGAACAGCAGACAGATATACATCTTACAGATGTCTGTATTGCAGCTGCCGGACGTGTTCTCAGAACCGTCAGAACTACATATGAGTATGAGTATCCGGAATCACATGACATTACGGATGAAGATATATATAACCTTGATTCTGCTGCGGTTCAGCAGGCTTATTCGGAGTTCCTTCAGAAAAATACTTCGGACCTTAAGTTTTATCTTGTAGGATATTCTGTAATGCATTATTACCTCGACGGTTATCAGATTGCAAATCTTGAGGGACATAATGCGGGTAAGGTAAGCGTTGAGCTTATCGCTACATTCCTTCCGGATGATTGTGTAGACGGACTTTACAAGGCGTGTGAAAGAGCAGATCTGAATGTTGCCAATTTAACTTTGGAGCCTATTGCGGCTATGATGGTTGCGATTCCGGACAGATTCAGAATGCTCAATCTTGCACTTGTAGACGTTGGAGCGGGTACATCCGATATTTGTGTTACGAACGACGGCTCGATCACTGCATACGGAATGCTTCCTATAGCAGGTGACGATATTACCGAGATTATTGCTCAGCACTGCCTTGTTGACTTCAATCAGGCTGATGAGATCAAGATTGCGGCAAGTCACAATGAAAGAGTTGACTTCATTGATATTATGGATCTTCGCAAGACCATAACATCAAAGGAAATTGCCAAGATTATCAGACCTCAGGTCGATATGATGGCGAAAAAGGCAGCAGAAGAGATAAAGAGATTAAATGGCGATAAGCCTGTCAGCGCTGTGTTTGTTGTAGGCGGTGGCGGCTGCGTGCCAGGATATACAAGAGCTATAGCAAGAGAAATGGATATTCCTGAAGAGCGTGTTGCTCTTAGAGGTGAGGAAGTAATGAAGAATATTACTTTCCTTAATAATGACGGAATCGAAAGAGATTCTCTTCTTGTCACTCCGCTTGGTATCTGTATCAGCTTTTATGAAGAAGCAAACAATATTATCTTTGTTTCATTCAATGGAGAGCAGACCAGAATATACGACAATGGCAAGCTTCAGATAATTGATGCGGCTATGCAGGCTGCATTTCAGAATGAAGATCTTTTCCCTAAGAGAGGACAGGAACTTAGATATCTTGTCAACGGAAAAGAGAGAGTTGCAAGAGGTGAGCCCGGTGAGGCAGCAGTTATTACGCTTAACGGTAAGAGTGCGGACATTCATTCCAAGATTCATGCGAATGATATCATTGAAGTTAAACCTTCAACAGCCGGTGAGCCGGGACATGCGATTATTGAGAATATTCCTGAGTTTAAGACCAAGTTTATTATAAATGTAAACGGAGTAAATGTTGAGGCATCGAAATTTGCAACCGTAAACGGAGAGCCCCAGACTGCCCTTTACAATATACAGAACGGTGATGACATAGAAATCCTTGAGTATAATACCGTTGCACAGGTTGCTGCACTAATGGATATTGAAATTACTGAGGATACGTATATAATCGTTAATAATGAGCGTGGTGATTCTTCAACGCCTGTTTATGAGAATTTCAAAGTTGAATTCAAGGACAGAGAAGAAGCAATCATGGAATATTACAGAGACTTCCCCGATGCGGATGAAGTTGCTGTAAGTCAGGAAAATGAAGAGGCTTACGAAAGCGATGACAATGATGTGAAGAAATTTGAAGGCAGAAGTGACGAGCTTGGCTTTGAAGATCTTCCCGATGATGACGGCGAATATCAGAGAAGCGAGAATTCCGTCAAGAATGTACTTGCAAGGGATCTTCATATCATGGTTAATAATGATGCGATCACGCTTCACGGCAAGCCGGAATATGTTTTTGTAGATATCTTTGACTCGATTGATTTCGATCTGACCAGGCCTAACGGCAGGGCAATCGTTACGACCTTAAACGGAAAGACTCCCGATTACTTACAGTCTATCCATGAAGGTGACAAGATAGAAGTATATTGGAAGTAAGGGGATTAACTGATGCGTTTTACCAGTATTGCCAGTGGAAGCAGTGGTAACTGTACCTATGTCGGATCTGACAACACTCACATTTTGATAGATGCAGGAACGAGCAAAAAAAGGATACAAGAAGGGCTTAATAAGCTTGAGCTTGATTTTGATGACCTTGATGCCATATTTGTGACACATGAACATGTGGACCATATAGGGGCACTTCATACAATACTTAAGAAACACAATATACCTGTTTATGCCACGGATGGCACTATACAGGGCATTAGAAAAAGTGATAAAAAGAATGAGATGACAGGTTCCGTATTCTGTCCGGTTCAAGCGGATAAGAGTCTGTGTGTCGGAGATATGATAGTAAATCCCATGACAATTTCACATGATGCTCTTGAACCCTGCGGATACAGGATTTATTGCGGGGACAAGAAGATAGGAGTTGCGACCGACCTTGGATGTTATACGGATTATACCGTAGAATGTCTTTCAGGGTGTGATGCGCTCCTTATAGAAGCTAATCACGATGTGAAGATGCTTCAGGCGGGGCCTTATCCCTATATGCTCAAAAACAGGATTTTGAGTGACAAGGGACATCTTTCCAATGAAAAGAGCGGCGAACTTCTTTGCAAGATCTTGAATGATAAAATGAAGGGCGTTTTTCTCGGGCATTTGTCCAAGGATAACAATTTCCCGGAGCTTGCATATGAAACAGTTCGCGTTGCTGTAGATATGGGAGACAATCCGTATTCGAGCGGCGATTTCCCTATAATGGTTGCAAACAGAGCAGAGCTTTCGCCTGTTATCGAATTTTAAATAAGTGGAGGAACTATGAACAAGATTATTATTACAGTTGTTGGTAAGGACACAGTAGGAATCATTGCTAAGGTATGTACTTATCTTGCAGATTCAGGGATCAATATCCTCGATATTTCCCAGACAATAGTAAGCGGATATTTCAACATGATGATGATAGCTTCTATGGAAGGGATAGCAAAGGATTTCAATAATGTCGCCGATGACCTTGAGAAGCTTGGCAAGGATATTGGCGTAGTTATTAAATGCCAGAGAGAAGAAATATTTGATTCCATGCACAGAATTTAAGGAGACAACCTAATGATAAACACTAAAGAAGTCATCGAGACCAATGAAATGATCGAGAAGGAAAATCTCGATGTCAGAACAATTACTATGGGTATCAGTCTTCTTGATTGTATCGATTCAGATCTCGATGCTCTCAAGAAAAAGATATATAACAAGATTTACGAGTCGGCAAAAGACCTTGTTAAGACAGGTGATCAGATCTCAAGAGAGTTTGGTATTCCTATCGTAAACAAAAGAGTTTCGGTTACACCTATCGCACTTGTCGGCGGCGCGGCTTGTAAGACAAAAGAAGATTTTGCTGAGATTGCAAAGACACTGGATGAAGTTGCAAAGAAGATTGGCGTTAACTTTATCGGTGGATATTCTGCACTTGTAAGTAAGGGAATGACACAGGCAGACAGGCTTCTTATTGAGTCAATTCCCCTTGCTCTTTCACAGACAGATCTTGTATGTTCATCAATAAATGTTGGTTCTACAAAGACAGGTATCAATATGGATGCTGTTCGTCTTATGGGAACTATTATAAAAGATACTGCAGAAGCAACCAAGGAGAATGATTCTTTGGGATGTGCTAAGCTCGTTGTATTCTGTAACGCTCCCGATGACAATCCGTTCATGGCAGGAGCATTCCACGGTGTTACCGAGGCAGACAGAATCATCAATGTCGGCGTAAGCGGTCCCGGTGTTGTAAAGACAGCTCTTGAGAAGGTAAGAGGAGAGAACTTTGAAATTCTTTGCGAGACTATCAAGAAGACTGCATTTAAGGTTACAAGAGTCGGACAGCTTGTTGCAAAAGAAGCATCAAAGAGACTTAGAGTTCCTTTTGGAATAATAGATCTTTCACTTGCTCCTACACCTGCTATCGGAGACAGTGTTGCCGATATTCTTCATGAGATAGGTGTTGAGCATGCAGGCGCTCCCGGAACTACTGCAGCACTTGCACTTCTCAACGATCAGGTTAAGAAGGGCGGCGTTATGGCTTCTTCATATGTCGGAGGACTTTCCGGCGCATTCATCCCTGTAAGTGAAGATCAGGGTATGATCAATGCCGTAGAAGCGGGAGCACTTACTCTTGAAAAGCTTGAAGCGATGACTTGCGTTTGCTCTGTCGGACTTGATATGATCGCTATTCCCGGAGATACAAAGGATACAACTATTGCCGGTGTTATTGCGGATGAAATGGCAATCGGAATGATAAATCAGAAAACTACTGCCGTAAGACTTATTCCTGTTATCGGAAAGGGAGTAGGAGAGACTGTAGAATTCGGCGGACTTCTCGGATATGCTCCGATAATGCCTGTAAATAATTTCTCATGTGATGCCTTTGTAAACAGAGGCGGAAGAATTCCCGCCCCCGTACACAGCTTTAAGAACTGATCTTAGTATTTAATAAATCTATTTTGCGATTGGTGTACTTACATTAAAAGGAATGGTGATATTTGAGTAAAATTCGTTATCGCTGTTCCTGAATTCAGCAGAACCGCCATAGGTCTCCGCTGCGGATGTGATTGATTTTAACCCTATACCACTACCTGAACGTCTGGTAGTGATATAGGTGTTATTTTTTTGCTTTACAAATCCGTTAAAACTGTTTGTTGCAACTATATAAAGGTTACTCATATTTCTTTCAAGGATCTTTATGTCTATTTTTCTTTCTTCTTCCGAAAGCTCCCTGCATGCGAGAACTGCATTTTCCAGAAGATTACCTATTATATTGCAAAGGTCGATGGTAGATATCGAGATATCTTTATCCGGAATTGAAACCTTGCAGTTAAATTGAATCTTTTCGGTCTTGCACTGTCTCATGTAGTGATTTAAGAGCGCATTGAGCGAATTGTTCTTGCAGTAAAATCTGATCTCGTTTTCGGGCATATTGCTTATGTAATTGCTGAGGTAATCCCTGATGGATTTGATGTCACCGCTGTTTGCGAGTGAATCAAGAAGGCATATTGTATGCTTGAAATCATGTCTTACCCTGGCTGTTGTTTCTATATAGTTCTGCTGGCTTAAGTACTGAGCTTCTTTCATTTGAAGAATATGATACTTCTCTTCATATTTAACCGCATTTAATATCTCAAATACTATGTTATAGAAGATGACGGTGAGGATAATGATGAGAAAGAACATACCTATAAGAAGTCCCCAGAATGTTGCAAATATATCATCTACATATAATGAACTGTACTTGGTCGGCATAATAAGCATGTTCATTGCTATAAATATGACGGATACAGGCATCGTGATGATCCAGATTTTGGGAATCGTCAGCATATCAACTAGATTGCTGCCGTGGTCGTAGAGTGGAGACCAGAAGACGGCGGTTATAAAAAAGCTGAGTGTCAGACGAATAAATGTACTTTCAACATTATATGCTCCTGAGTTTGATGATGGATTTACAATGGCATCATATCCGTAGACTCCGTTGAGCATAATTGACATAAGTGCACACATCCAAAGGTAGATTGCAAGAGATTTGGAAAAGTCTGCAAGGAGAGTTTTGCTAAAGATAAAATACATTATGATGACCAATATAAGAAAAGAGAATGATCCGTCTATATCTAAAGCGAGCGTCATTACCGATGATACTGCGGACAATAGAATGATAATCCCCGATACACATAGAAGAAGCGGATTGAAACGATACTTCAGGTGATTCTTAAACGGCAGATAGCACATGATCGCTGTCGGGATAAGAATAAGATTGGAAAAAAACATATTAAAAAAATTAAAGGTGTTCATCAGATAACTTCACTTTCATTCCTAATTTTATTAAAGATATAATTCTTCCATATCTGCTCAAGCTGTTTTTCTTTCTTGAGTGTGATGGGAGTCTGTATATCACCTGCAATAAAGCAGCTTCCGTTTTTTACGGATGTGATATAGTCCATATTTACCAGGATGCCTCTCATTACAGGAAGAAATCTTATATCTTCTGATAAGATGTCCGAAATGCTCGCAAAAGTCATTCTGACTTTATAGGTTCTCTGGTTCTTAAGTACTATTTCCATGTAGTGGCCGATAGACCTGATAAGCGCAATATCAGAGTAGGGTACTGATACGTTATCTTTTTCATATGTAAAGAAAAGGTAGGGGGCATCGACAGCCATTGTCTTTTTCTTTAAGAAGTCATCCATGACTTTGTAGAGTCTGCTTGTTTCAGCAGGTTTTGGAATGTAATCATAGGCATGGATACTAAATGCGTCAGGCATAAATTCACAGCTGCTTGTCAAAAAAACGATCGCGGTGTCCGTATCTGTCTCGCGGATTTTTTTGGCAGTTTCGATCCCGGTGATGCCATTCATAAAAATATCCATAAAGATTAATGTATAATTATAACTTTCGTATTCGGATAGGAATTCTTCTCCTCCCAAGAATGTTTCAATAGAAAGATCCAGTGAGTTCTCATAGGCGTAACTCAGGAGTATGCTCTTAAGCAGGTCGGAGTCGGACTTAAGATCATCTACAATTGCGATATTCATTTACTATAATTCCCCGTCATAAAATTAGCGTTTTGAAAAATATTTCATATTAGATTATAATATTATAATGCATCTTATGCCAAAAAAAAACATTTTATGACATAAATATTGCTTCGAAATCGCGTTGATAATAAAATTCTATTCGTCAACGGCAAACGGTTTGACTAAATTTGAGCGAAAATTTCTTAATTATAAAGAGGGGCACTTATGTTTAGAAGATTAAAAAATCTGTTTGTATTCGCTCTCGTTGTTATCATAAGCACTGCAAGCCTTGCAGGTTGCGGAGAAAAATCCGAATCAGTTTCTGATATAGACCTTACTAAATTTCAGAGACTTTCTTATGATGCAACCGATGAGCATGAAATTGCGTTGGAGAAATTCAATAAAGGCTGTGAACCTGCCAAGATCATTCGTGATGACAAGTCACAGTTTGAGAAAAATTTTTGTCTGATTTTTCAGGGCGCAAAAGATGCGGTTACAGTAGAAAAGATACTCGCACTTCTCGATGAGAAGAATATGAAAGCTACATTTGCGATGACTGCTGCAACTGCCGCCGAAGATGATGCTTTGATAGATCTTATTACCCAAAAAGGACATGATATTATCGACAATGGTCTTAATGGAGATTCCTCAGTAGACGTTCTTTCTGATGAGGATATGGTCAGCAATTTTTCTGATTCCAGAAAAGTTTTTTCCACATTAATGGATGTTGCTCCCGATAAGATGATGCTGAATACTACATATTACAATGATACGATCTGTATGGCCGCATCTGCTGCAGGTTACACCAAGCTCGTATCTCCGAGTTCCGGAAGTTATCTCAATGAAAAGAGTTTCAGAGATGCCCAGAATACCGCAGAATATGTAGCAAGACAGTCGGGAGGGAAGATCCTTGTTATCAAGCTTGATGAGTATGTTGAATCTCTTGAGGTTGATCCCGTGGTAGAGTATAAGGATCCCGCTATTGATATGCAGGCAACGATCACACCCGGAAACGCTGAAGTGGAAGATGACAGAGATGTTGTCACCATGGTCAGCTGGCTTCTTGATGCCATGAAATCACAGAGCGTTGAGAATGTTAAACTTGACAGTCTTAAAGCGCTTAATGATGAAGAATATGTAAGACAGTTATATGAAGAGACCGGCGGTTATGCTGCGGAAGTATATGAAGAAGTAGCCACAATGAAAGATGTTACCGGTCTTTGCTTCTATGGAATATCCGAAAATGCCGATAATATAGAGAATATAATTAAGGCTCTTGTAAAAGCGAATGCAAAAGCCACTTTCTTTGTGAGCTCCGAAGAAATAGAGAAATACCCTACAGTTGTAGAGAAAATTGTAAGTTCAGGATTTTCGCTCGCCACAAGAGGTACAACGGGTGGAAATATCAGTAATAAAGAGTTTTATGATATCTACGTTGATCTCAAGACATCAGTAAGAAGTATTCAGAAGAACTACGGACTTAAGGCAAAGTATTACATGCCTGAGGATGCGAGTGAGATAACGGAGAATCTCAGAATTGCAGCGAAAGTTGCCGGACTTGATATTGTTTCTCTGAACAATGAAGCACTTCCTGAAAAGGGATGCATCAGTTGTTTTGATCTTACAAGAGAATTTGATATGGAGAGGCTCAATGCCTATATTTCTTCGACTGCCGGCAAGAAGCAGGAAGTTGTTGATATAACGGCACTTGTTCGTTCATCAACTTGTGAGCCTGTTACCGATAAGGAAACACTTAGATACCTGAGAGAAGAGAACGATGCAAGACTTGCTCAGGAGAAAAAGAATATTTATACATCAGAGAGAGCTGTTACGATGACATTCTACGGTATCTCTAACAAAGCGGTTCTTAACGATGTACTTACAATACTTAAAAATAACGGTTACAAGGCAACATTCTTTGTGACTCCCGATGAGCTCAGTAAGTGCGGTGAGTCAATAACCAAGATACTTAGCGGCGGAAATGAGCTGGGTATTGCTTATGTAAGTAATTCACAGTTCGATCAAAGTTATGAAGAGGTTGCGGGATACATTCTCGGAGCCCAGCAGTATGCGGAGTGGAAGTATGATTCCAAGATATCTGTTGTAATGCAGCCTTACGGGGTTCCTTCCAAAGATACCAAGGAAGCTGTATCTTCATGCGGATGTTCGCTTGCGGGATACGAATATTCAATGGTTCAGTCCAAGGACCGCGGCGCTGTAGATCTTAGCTTTTATTCGACGCTTGCCAAGAAGGTTGAGGCACACAGAGGAAGCATCATCTACTTCAATATGAATTATTACACTGCAGATCAGGATGCTGCAAACGGTGACGGAACAACACTTCTCGCAGAGCTTTTGAAGAAGTTTATCGAGACGAAGATATATGCACTTACATATAGAGATGTATATGGAAAGGTGCAGTCTTCAACATCATATACAGTTAAAACTTTCGGAGAACTTGCTTCTTCCAAATATGTATATGTACCTATAAAGAACTCACAGAAGATTGTTGCGGACGGTAACAGCATAGTGGGAGCACTTCCCGATAATGCGACAAAGAATGCATATATGGCGGGACATTATATAGGTAATCCCGATGTGTCATTTATTCCGGGATTCTCCGCGGATGAGCTCAGAGCTTATGACACAACAGGTAAGATCACTAAAGATAAGGTTATATTCCTTACCTTTGATGATTGGGGATATGAGCAGGATATAAACGAGCTCTTGTATGTCCTTGATAAATACAAAGTAAAAGGAAACTTCTTTGTAAGAACGAACAATGTTGCAGACAATCCGAATCTTCTCAGAGCGATCGCGGTAGAAGGTCATATGATAGGATCACATTCCAACTCACATATGGCTGCATGGATTGCCAATGAGAACGGAGACGGTACTTATACTTACGAATCAATCAGTGAAGAAGCCGGACGCAGACTCAGAGCTGATGTAGTTAACAGCTATACGACTTTGAATAAATATTGCGGTGATGTAATGGTTAACGGAAAGAAGTCGCTTTCAACAATTTACAGACCACCGACACTTGCAATGAGCCGAATCGGTATGGAAAACATTTTGGATGTTGGATTTACATATATTGTCAGCGGAGACTTTAGTTCAGGCGATTATAACTGCAATTCTGTTGATGAACTCGTAAATATACTCCGAAACGGCAAGAAGACATGGAATGGCACAGCAACAGTAGGAAACGGTTCCTGCCTTGTATTGCATATGTCACCCAATGCACAGTTTACTGCCGAGGCACTCGATATCATGATTCCGGAATGGCGTGCTCAGGGATACAGATTTGCCAGACTGGATGATTACCTAAAGTGATTGAGAGGTAAAAAATGGAATTTCTGGATAAGATAAAAAAGAAAAAAGGTTCTGTAAACAAAGAAGATGTGATGATAGTTGAAAAGAAGGACAGAAGAGTACTTTCACATGTCCCGGATTCTACAAAACAGAGAACAAATGCAGAACGAAGAGGAAACAGTAGCGACAATAAGAATAACGATTACGAGGCTTTTCTTAAAGAGAGTAAGTCAGGAATAAGATATGTTACCGGTTTCCCCGTACATATGAGAAGTTATACAAAAGAAGGCCCTAAAGTCAGCGGAGTAGGCCGGGTAGTTGATATATCAAATACCGGTATGCTTGTCGAGGTTGGCAGAGAGGAATTCAGTGCTCTCAGCACTAAGACGGTGCTCAAAGTTGATTTCAGAGTTGTTCCCGGAAGCATGCCTGAAGGAAACGAGATGCGGGTTAAGCAGAAAGTTAATGTTGTCCGCACTTTCATTACTTCCGACGGCAAGTTCATGATCGGAATTAACTTTGGCAAGGAACTTCACAATTATGCCGCAGCAAATAAGGACAGATTCATGTTCGTATCATCGGTGATCCTCATCGCATTTACGATCAGCTGTATCATCCTTATGAGGGCGGAGAGCATCATATATTTTAAGTTTAATAAGCTCCTGTATCTGTATAGTATGGTCACTGCAGTTTTTCTTTTGAGCAGATATGTATTTGGAGCATTATACAGACCAAAGAAAGTAGATCCCGATTTTACGCCGGGCGTTTCGATCCTGATTCCCTGCTTTAATGAGGAAGAATGGATTGGAAGAACGATTGAGAGCTGCGTTAATCAGGAATATCCGATAGATAAGCTTGAAGTCATCATAATAGATGACTGTTCAACGGACGGATCTGTCGAAAAGATAAAAGAGACAATCGATAAGTTGAAGAAAGAAGCAAGTGATAAATTTGATCTTGAGGGCAGGATTTCCTACTGCGTACAGGATAAAAATGCCGGAAAGAGAGATGCTCTCGTAAGAGGCTCGGAGCTTGCCAAGCATGAACTGGTTGTCTTTGTTGATTCGGACAGTTTCCTTGATCCTTTTGCAATACGACATCTGGTTCAGCCTTTCAAGGATCCTAAGATGGGCGGCGTAGCCGGAAGAACGGATGTAGCCAACACATATACAAATGCGCTTACAAAGATGCAGAGTGTAAGATATTACATTGCATTCAGGGTAATGAAGGCGGCAGAGGGACTCTTTGATGCGGTTACATGTCTTTCAGGACCTCTTTCCTGTTACAGGAAGGAAATCATCCTTGCCAACAAGGAAGCATGGATGAATCAGAGATTCTTGGGACACAGAGCTACGTTCGGTGATGACAGAGCGATGACGAATTTTATTCTCAGACATTACAGAGCGACTTACCAGGATACTGCTGTATGTTCGACGATTGTTCCGAATAAGCATTCTGTTTTCCTTAAACAGCAGATGAGATGGAAGAGATCGTGGCTTAGAGAATCACTTATAGCAGCTTCGTTCATGTGGAAGAAAGAACCTTTCGCGGCACTTGGATTTTATATGGGACTTGTGGTTCCCGTAGCTGCTCCGATAGTTGTTTTATACAATCTTGTATATGTACCTTTGACACAGCATATTTTCCCTACAGCATTTTTGTTAGGATTGTTCCTTATGTCATTCCTGATGAGTATGTCGCAGATGCTTCTCAGAAAGAGCTCAACATGGGCATATGGCCTTTTATTCTGCATTTATTATGAGCTTATTCTTTTGTGGCAGATGCCTATTGCGTGGTTTACATTCTGGAAATCCACATGGGGAACCAGAATGACTCCAAGTGATATAGAAGAAGCCGAAAAGAAGCGCCTTCGCAAGGAAAAGAAGGATAATAAGAAGTCGTCAAATAATAAAAACGTGGAATAAGGTGGGAATATGTATAAGATTGAATCATCAAAAGATATAAAGAAGTTGATACGTTCAATATTAGAGCTTGTACTATTGCTTTCACTTTTGGCTTTTATATTGAATTCACTGCTTACTTCTACAACGTACAGACCGTATAATCCATTGGATACAAACGTGGTTTCACGTATGGATCATGGATTCCTGGCTATTTCATATTCCGGTGTGGCAAGGGAAGGAAGCGATTCGAGAATCGGAGTGGACAGGCTTGATGAACATTTGAAAGCTCTTGAGGAGAGCGGATATGTTACGATCACTCAGAACGATATCGACAACTATTACAATCGCGGTATAGCGTTGCCTGATAAAGCACTTTTCCTAATGTATGAGGATGGAAGAAATGATACAGCCATCTTTTCACAGAAGATAATGGAGAAATACAACTTCAAGGCAACAATGTTTACTTATGCCGAGAAGTTCAGGAGTAAGGATGCATTTTTCCTCATGCCGGACGAACTCAAAAGGCTTGAAGAGAGCACATACTGGGAAATCGGAAGTAATGGATACAGACTTGGATATATAAACGTCTTCGACAGATACAAAAGATACATCGGAGAACTGTCGAGTGAAGAATATTCTGCAATGAACAAATATTTTGGCAGAGATTACAATCATTATCTTATGGATTATGTAAGAGATGAGAATGGCGTTCCGAAGGAATCCTACAATGAAATGCAAAAGAGGGTATCCGGCGAGTATGGCCTTATGAAACAGGAATATATACGGGGACTTGGAAAAGTGCCCGGGGCATATGTTCTTCTTCACTCAAATACAGGTAAATTCGGTGATAATGATAAAGTAAGTGCAATAAATGAGAGAGCGATCACGAATACATTTACAATGAATTTCAACAGGGAAGGATATGCTCTCAACAACAAAAAGAGTAGCATTTATGACCTTACGCGCCTTACACCTCAGCCAAGCTGGTATACAAACCATCTTATCATGAGGATAAGGGATGATCTTCCGGAAGAAGATAAGAATAATATAGAGTTTATCGAAGGGGACGGTAACTCTAAGGACGCTTGGGAGCTTGTTATGGGAGCTGCAGAGTATAGGAAGAATGATGAGGCTATAGCGCTTACATCGCTTCCTCAGGAAATGGGTATCTTAAAGTTAAAGGACAGTGAGAAACTTAAGGATATCAAAATCTCAACAACGCTTAAGGGAAATGTACTCGGTTGCCAGTCAGTCGTTTTGAAGGCTAACAGCAAACTGGAAGGCGGCGTGGAAGTGAGAGTAATGAATAACCATCTTTATCTCATAAACGGTAAAGAGGTTGTTGAGGACATCGATCTTTATGATTTTGATCAGAAAGAGAAAGTTTCGGTCGAAGAAGACATGAGAGATTCCCTTGCCGGTGAATACGCAGCATTTGCAAGATATGCCGTAAGTCATAAAGAAGCGGTAGAGTATACAAATCTTTCAAATGAAGTTAAGAAAGCAAAAATTAAGACATTGGAAGAAGGGGCTGAAGAGTACAGACCTGTATTCCAGATTAGCGATGCAGGAAACAGAAAGCTTGATATAACGCTTAAAGAGAACGTGATCACAGTCAAGCTTGATGATAAGGTTGTTTTTGAGAACTACGAGCTTAAAAACATTCACGCCGGAGCTATTTATCTTAAGAGTGCTTGGACAGAGTATGGTTACAGTCAGAGAAATATTGCGGATGATGTTTATGACGGAGTATTTGAGAAGCTGACCATAACGAACCTTGACGATAACAGTGTACTTTACACAAATGTACTTACAGGTATGCAGAATGTTCAAAGGAAAGTTGAACAGACATTTAATTCTGTAATAAACTGGTTTATTACAAATATTTAAGATCACGCTAACGCTTAGTGATCGTATGATAGGGGAGACTATGAATTTAAAAAAGACTTATGTATTGCTTTCTGCAATAGTGTTATGCTTTGGAATGTTCTGCGGCTGTGGGGACACTGCGGATAAAAGTAGTGATGCAAATGCGGAAAGTGAGGCAGAAAGTGCTTTCGTGGAAGATTCATATGGCGGAGAATCCGGAGAAGTTACGGTCTGGTACCCCTATTGGGACAATGAAACTGCGGACGATGAACTTGCTGCGATAGGAGATGATGTCGATACGATATGCTTTTTTGCGGCATATTTTGACAAAAACAGTAAGCTCTTTGTTCCGGACAATATTACGGACAAGATAGGGGAATTTAAAAAGTCCGGGTATTTAAAAGGAAAGACGACGTTTCTTACAATAGTTAATGATAAATTGCTTGATCAGGGTTCATCCCTAAAAGATACTGAGCTTTTATATGAGATATTGGGAAACAGTAACCTTGCGGAAAAGCATGCGGACAATGTTATAAAACTTGCCGGAAAAACAGGTCTTGGCGGCATCGAGATAGACTATGAGGCGATAAAGAAAGATAAGGAGCTGTGGGGGCATTTTAATGAGTTTATAAAAGTGCTCTCGGAAAAGGCTTCAAAAGAAAATATCAGTCTCAGAGTTATATTTGAGCCTTCGGCGCCGATAGACAGTTTTGAATGGCCTGAATATCCGGAATATGTAATGATGTGTTACAACCTTAAGGGATACGGTACGGAACCGGGACCTAAAGCGGATGTGGAATTTATAAAAGGTCTGTATGAGAAAATGTCCGTTTTAAACGGAAAAGTTAATTTGGCATTTGCTACGGGAGGATTTGATTTTGCTGATGACGGATCGGTTAAACAGCTTAATTACAATGCTGCCGTGGCACTATGCAATGAATATGGCGGTACACCGGAACGTGATCCCGGAAGTTCAGCAATGTACTTTAGTTATACAGATGAGGTGAATACTGAACATCAGGTATGGTATGCCGATCAAGAGACATTAAAAATCTGGATTGAGACTGCAAAAAATTCTGGTTGTGAAAAAGTTTCAATCTGGCGACTTGGCGGAAATTTATAACAAAAATAGTCATAAAAACGGCATTATAATATACTTAAACAATGTCGCTTTTATGACTTTTTTTGTACAAAAAAAGTAGTTGCAATATTAAAAATGAAATGATATTATTTTAGTGTACTAAGCTGAATAGTACACTTATTCTTGTATCATGGGGGGATGAAGACCTATGATATACAAGCATATCCGAAAGGGTTTTATATATATAATGTTACTTAATAATTTCATAATTGATGATGGATGGGAGAACTATGAAAATTATAGACTACCAGGACAGCAGACCTATTTATGAGCAGATAGTTGAAAGTTTCAAAGTCCAGATTTTTAAAGGAATATTGCAGGCTGATGAGCAAATGCCGTCTGTCAGGAGCCTTGCAATGGAACTTTCGACAAATCCCAATACGGTTCAGCGTGCTTATTCTGAACTTGAGCGGCAGGGATTTATTTATACTGTGAAGGGCAGGGGGAACTTTGTTAAAGGTGACGATTCTCTGAAAGATACTAAGAAACAGGAGGTAATCGATGAGATTGTCGAACTGTTTGTTGAAGCAAATTCTATCGGTATCACTTTTGATGAAGTGTTGTCAGAAATAAAGGTCAGGCTAGATGAAATAGCTAAGGAGGGAGGAAAGTCGTGATTGAGTTAATTGAAGTTAACAAGGCATTTGATGAAATCAAGGCTGTCAATCATGTTTCACTGAAGATTGCTGACGGTGAAGTTTTTGGCCTCGTGGGGACAAATGGGGCAGGAAAGAGCACTACATTAAGAACAATAGCAGGTATTATCAAACCGGATTCCGGTATTGTATGTGTTGATAACAGACCTGTTTATGATAATCCTGATGTTAAGAAGGATGTTTTTTATATTTCGGATGATCAATATTTTTTCCCGAATAGTACTCCGGAAGATATGGCTGTGTTCTATTCTTCAATTTATAAGGACTTTGATAAAGATAAATTTGATAAGATGACCACAGGATTTGGACTTGATACGAGTAGGAAGATAAATACCTTCTCTAAGGGTATGAAAAAGCAGGTTTCAATTCTGTTGGGATTATGTGCGGGAACCAAGTACCTTCTTTGTGATGAAACTTTTGACGGACTTGATCCTGTAGTCAGACAGGGGGTTAAGAGCCTTTTTGCAGCTGAAATATCGGACAGAGGCTTGACTCCCGTAATTGCATCTCACAATTTAAGAGAACTCGAAGATATTTGTGATCATGTTGGATTGCTCCATGATGGTGGTGTTGTTTTATCACAGGATCTGTCTGACATGAAATTTAATATGCAAAAAATTCAGTGCGTATTTAAGTCTGAAGAGGATGAAAAGAAGGCACTTGAAGGTCTCGATGTGCTTATCCATGATGTGCGCGGAAGGCTTCATACAATAACAGTCAGGGGTGAAAGGGCAGATATTGAAAAAGCGTTCAAGCGCGGAGAAATGATTTTCTTTGAAATATTAGCTCTTACATTGGAAGAGATCTTCATAAGTGAGACGGAGGTGGTTGGATATGACATCCGCAAATTTATCTTGGGTTGATAAGGTTAAAGCAAATAAAAAAATCATGAGTAATAGAAATTTGTGGACTTTTGTTCTTGTTTTACCTGTAGTTTTCATTGCTTTTATTGTCCCTACCGTGCTTTGGTTTATCAGAACAACAAATTATGGAAATATGCACAGTCAGTCGGCTGAACAGATATTGTTTGAGAAGCAGATGGTAGTAATGAGAACAATTGGTCTTAGCTCAGACCTTTATCTTCTTATTGGGGCACTTGGCATTTTATATGCTTTTGCTAAGTTTTCTTATCTGTTTAGTACAAGTAAGCTTGATTTTTATTTGAGTCTGCCTACTACAAGTGCAAGAAGAGTGCAGAGTGCTTATATGGTTGCACTATCTAATTTTACCGGTATTTACCTTATTGTTGTGGCTATAGCTTTTCTGATTTCGGCTACAACAGGGGCAGTAAATACTGCCGTTGTTATTGCTGTTCTTATCCAGACGGCTAGAATGCTTGTGTTCTTCTATGCATGTTTTACCATAGCAACTTTAGCTATTATGTTGAGTGGAACTAAGCTTATAGCACTTATATTTACAGCTTTTTTGTTATGTCTTCCTGCAGTTTTAGGAGAAGAATTCTATCAATTTAATAGGATTTTTTATAGAACTTCAACAGGTTATGATAGTGTACGCAGATTTTTGTGCCCTTTATTTGATGCAAATGCTGTTGCTGATTATTGGTTCCGGTATAGATATTATTCTAAAGAATATGTTATGGATGTACCTTTTATTCTGGATTCATATCGTGAGCTCTTTTTATATGACATTGATATGATTCTTGCTGCAATTATAGCGACTGTACTGGTGATGGTCGTATATAAGCACAGAAGAGCGGAGCATGTTGGAAAAACTATCATATATAAGCCTGTTAGATGGGCAGTCAAGATAATTATTTGTATTGTAACTTCACTTGCCGGAGTAGTTGCTTTAAATACTGTATGTCATTCAATTCAAAGTCAGTATTTGTATGTTATCTTTGGTTTTGCAATGCTTATAATCTGTGTGATTACCGGTGGATTTGTGGAAATTTGTCTTGATCTTGATATAAAGAGTTTTTCCAAGGGTAGACGTCAAACGCTTATGGCAATGGCAATATTGCTTTTGATTTTTTTTATTTATAGGGGTGATTTACTAGGCTATGACAGCTATGTACCGAACCCCTCATCTATTGAAAGCGCCTCGATTATAAATGTAGACGAATGTTTTGGGTATTATTTTGATAATAATAATAGCAGAAGGTTTTCTGATACTTATGATAGTTATTCTGAATTGCATATGAAACTTTCTGATGTTGATTCTGTAGTCAAGGTTGCACGGAAAGGAATGGAGTGTGCCAGAAGGAATACATACAACAAGAATGCGGACGGATGGAACAGTATAGTTTCGTACAATATGAAAGACGGTAGAAAGATATACAGAAATATCATAATACCTTATGACATAGATCCTGCGCTTATGGATAAACTTACCGGTAGCGAGGAATATATAAAGGGGCATATTCCGTGCTTTGATGATAATTTATTTAGTGAAGAGATGTTAAATTCTGATCTCAGTATTTCCTTTGAATTTGATTATTACAACGGAAACGGGGTTGCTGATTACAATATACCGGTAAAAGAATTTATTGATGCTTACAGGCAGGATGTCCTGGAGCATTATAAATATTCTTTTATCAGAGAGCACAGTGCGGTCGGAGAAGTCTTGATAAAAATCGATTATCCGTCATATGCTTATGTTTCTTTATATGTATATGAGGACTTTACGCGTTCAATCGAATTCTTGAAAAAGCATGGATTATATGTTGATCAGAAAAGCTTCTTGGAAAATATAGATGAGCTTCAGGTTTATAATGCCTTTGTACAGCCGATAAAATCTGTAAACTTCAATGATCTGTCAGAACAGGGTAAAAGAGATGCTTTTTATTTGTGGTATTACGGAAGGAATGATTACGGTTCCAGTACTCATACTTATACAGATAAGGGACAGATAAAAGAAATTCTTGATAATTGTACATATGACTACTATGTTGAGTGGGGCTATCCTTTTGATAAGCTTGAAAAGCAGTATTCTGTAAGCGTTAACGAAAATACACAGGATGTTTTTGAGCGTCATTTTAGTTTTAAGTTGAATTCGGTACCGGAGTTTGTTATAGAGGATTTAGCAAGTGAAAATTAACTCTTTTATCCCAAAAAGAATTAAGCAGCCAAAGCAAAGAGTTAAGACGATAGGAAAGAGAGGGCTGGTTTCCTGGCTCTTTCTTTTACCTTCACTCGTCGGAGTAATGGTATTTTTTGTTATGCCTTTCATGGTTGTTATAGGCTATTCATTTATGAACAATCCTATCCAGAAAGAGTTCGTGGGATTCAGTAATTTTGTAAATGTATGGAATAATGATGCTTTCAGGTTAGCGGGAGGGAATACATTAAAGTTTTCTTTTACTGCGGTACCTCTTGCAGTTATATTGTCACTGGTGTTGGCTGTTGTTATGGAATCGAGGATTCCGTTCAAAAGCTTTTTCAGATCGGCCTTTCTAAGTCCGCTTATGGTGCCGACTGCTTCCATAGTACTTATATGGCAGGTGATGTTTCATCAAAACGGTCTTGTTAACAATGTTCTTATGATGTTTAGTGATTCCAAGACGGATTGGCTCAAATCTGATAAGGCATACATTGTTATCATATCGCTTTTTTTATGGAAAAATCTTGGTTACAACATGATCTTATTCATGTCCGCACTTGCGGGAATACCAAAGGAACTTATAGAAGTTGCAAGAATAGAAAGTGCAGGTAAATTTCAGATTTTTTGGCACGTGAAGCTCAGGTTCATGTCGCCTACGATCATGTTTGTTACGATCATGTCCCTGATCAATTCCTTTAAGGTTTTCCGGGAAGTTTATCTTCTTACCGGAGATTATCCTTATGATACGTTATATATGCTTCAGCATTATATGAATAATAAATTTGCTGCGCTGGATTATCAGATGCTTTCCGCTGCGGCGATAATAATGTTCATAATTGTTTCCGTGCTGATCTATTTTCTTGTAAGACTTGAGGACTCATACGGTAAAGACGTAGAAGGATAATAACTTTTATGGAAAATAAGGCTTATGAATTATACAAAAAAAGAATAAAAAAGAAAAAAGAGATTGAAGACAGAACGAAGAAGATAATTGTAACTGTAGCGGCCGTTGTTTTCGCATTCTTTTTCATAATGCCGACGCTTTTGACGGTAACCAATTCGTTCATGGCTGCGTCGGAAATAAATGCAAATTATGGTGCAATCTTTGCTACAGATAAGAATGGTGCAAAGATATTCATTTCAAAGACCGTAAATCTTAAGTTTATTCCGGATATGGTCAGTTTCGCACAGTATTACACAGTTCTTTTTAAGAGTCCGGAGTATCTTTTTAAGTTTTGGAATTCAATGATATATACGGTTCCGATAGTTGGAATGCAGCTTGCGTTGGCTTCGCTTGCGGCGTATGGCTTTTCAAGGCATGAGAGCAGGATAAAAGATGTTATCTTTTTCTGTTACATTGTTTTGATGCTGATGCCATATCAGGTAACACTTGTTCCGAACTATCTTGTTTCGGACTTTTTGGGAATCCTGGATACAAAGTGGGCTATCTGGTTTCCCGGATTCTTCTCACCTTTTGCGATTTATCTTCTGACCAAGTTCATGAAGAGAGTTCCAAAAGAGCTTACTGAAGCGGCTGAGATAGACGGTGCCGGTGAATGGGATATTTTTTCGAAGATACAGCTTCCGCTGTGTAAGGGCGGAATCGCTTCGATAACTATATTGGTATTTTTTGATTATTGGAACATGGTTGAGCAGCCGCTTATATTGCTTAAGGATCCGGAGAAACATCCTTTATCCGTATTCTTATCTAAGATCAACACCGGCGAGATAAGTCTTGCTTTCGCGGTTGCGGTAATTTATTTGATCCCGCCGTTATTGTTGTTCTTATACGGCGAAGATTATTTGGTGGAAGGTATTTCTTACCAAGGAGGAGTAAAGGGATGAGTGAAGAAAAAGAGATTGTTGTTGAAGACAACGCTCCCAAAAAAGAAAAGAAGGACAGAAAAGATATTGTAAAAAACGTAGCGATTGTATTCCTTAGCATTATGCTTATTCTTACGTTTTTTTCCAATACCATTATGAATTATTCCCTTCCGCAGGTTGCAACAACTTATGTGGAAAGAGGAGAGATCAATCCGCAGATCAAAGGAACGGGTGATGTATCCGCGGAAGATCCTTACAACGTTACCGTTAAGGAGTCAAGGAAAATCTCAGGTGTCGCCGTGAAGGAAGGCGCACATGTAAATAAGGACGATATTCTTTTTTATCTTGATGACATGGAGTCGGATGAACTTGTAAAAGAGAAAGAGAATCTCGATGCGCTTGAGCTTCAGTACGAACAGGCTCTTTTCTCGGGAGATATTCCGGATGAGGTTATTACAAAGGTTCGTAAAGGCAAGAAGTCAACTTATGACAATTATCAGGCTGAAGTAAAGAGCGTTACAGATAAATATAATGAGGCGCTTGCGGCTGACAATGCTGCGCAGGCAAAGATTGACGAGATTACCGGCAAGAAGGACTACGATGCTGCAGGAAATGCTTATGAAGCAGCGACACCCGGCTATACTCTCGATCAGGCAAAAGCAGATCTTGCTGATGCGCAGGCACGTGGTGATGAGGAAAGAGCAGCTGATCTTCAGAATAAGATAGCTGAGCTTGAGAAAGACCAGGGACAGCTTACCAATTACGGCACTCAGGTTGATGCAAGCAACAGCCAAAAACTTGCAACAGCCACCGCGGAAAAGGCTAAAACGGCTGCAGCACTTAAAGTAGCTGAAGAAGAGAAGACAAAGGTACTTGGAAGCGTTAAGACAGAACTTGCTCTCAACGATCTCAAAGATAAGATCGCTACATCAAAGGAAAAACTCAGTAAGCTTGAAGCTGAAACTACAGGTGCAACAATTAAGTCACCTGTTGACGGAATTGTATCAAGCATTGCAAAGGTTGCAGGAGAAACTACATCTGCCGAAGAGCCTGTTGCGGTTATTCAGGTTGACGGAAAAGATATGACGGTAGAATTCTCAGTACCTACAGAGCAGGCTAAGAAGCTTAAAGTCGGAGATGCGGCAAAGCCTCAGAATCCATATCAGTTTAAGGAAGAATTCAGGGCGATACTTAAATCTATAAAGAATGACAAGACAGATCCGGCAGGAAAGAAGGTTCTGACATTCAAAGTTGAGAGCTCTGAAGTTACACCGGGACAGTCACTTTCACTTCAGATCGGGGAGAGATCCAAGGAATATGACATGGTTGTTCCGAACAATGCAGTTAAGGGCGGATCGTCTGACAAGCATGTACTTGTTATAAAAGAGAAGCATTCTCCGCTCGGAAACAGATATATTGCAACAAGAGTAGATGTTGAAGTTGTTGCACAGGATGACAAAAACACAGCGATTAACGCAAGCCTGGATGAATATGCTTATGTTATTACAACTGCATCAAAAGCTGTTAATCCGGGAGACCAGGTAAGACTTTCTGACGAGGGAAGATGAAGACAGAAAAAGCATCAGAGTTTTTAGAGAAAATCAAAAATAAAATAATAGTTATTGCAAAAGAAGCAAAGATACCACTTATTCTTGTTGCGATACTTTTGGTTGCAGATCTGATCTTGGGGATGATAAGCAGAGCAATGATAGGTAATTTGCCCGATCAGAATACGGTATCCAGATGTTCATATGAGCACTGTGCGCAGGTCAGTGCATTTTTCGGTCAGGACAGGTATATTGACGAAGATTTCATCAAAAAGATGGAATACGATTTTAAGAATAAGATCACAGAGAGCGGTATCAGTGAGAAGAAGCTTAAGTATTCAAGCTGTTACAGTGCGCAGGGGACAGTGAGCCTTTCTTTTGAAGACAAGAATTTGGAGGAAGTGGACGCTATCGGAGTAGCGGGAGATTTTTTCCTGTTCCATCCACTTAAGTTTGTATCGGGCGGGCCGTTTATCAATGATCCTGTTATGGCTGACTATATTGTTATAGATACGGATATAGCATGGAAATTGTTTGGCTCCAATGATGTTGTCGATGAAATCGTTTATATAGGCGATGTTCCGCATTATATTGCAGGTGTTGTCGAAAGACCTGAGGGAAGGATCAGTGATGCCGCAGGTCTTAAGGATCCTGTAATATACATGACCTATGACAGCCTTTCAAAGTATGGAAATATATACAGCGGCAGGACTACAGAGAAAGAGATATCCGAAGACGGCAAAAAGGCTAAATTCGGAGGAATAAATTGTTATGAGATAGTATGCACCAATCCTGTAGAAGGGATTGTTCGCAGTAATATAGCTGAGAGTTGCGGCCTGGATGGCAGATTTGTGCACATCTGCGAGAATTCAGAAAGATTTAAAGCTTTGCCGCTTCTTGAAGTAGTCGCTTCTTTTGGAACACGAAGTATGTGGCAAAAGGCAATTTATTACCCATATTGGGAAAATATAGCCAGAGGATATGAAGATATTCTATCAATACTTTTTGTGATAAGGCTTTTTTTGAAAGTGAGTGCATGTGTGACAGTTATTCTTTTTGTAAGGACATTTTATGTACGCAAGGAAACTGATCTGCACGGTTTGCTTGAAAAATTGGCAGATAAGAAGTATGAACTTGAAGTTAAATTGAATGAGAGAAAGAAAAATAAGAGGAAAGCAAAATGGGAAAAAGACGAGTTGCCAAGAGAGTAGTCTGTTTAAGTCTTGCATCGTTTCTTTTTGCGGCATCTCTTACGGGATGCGGAAAGAAAGGAGGGGATCCCGTAGAGGAGGCCAAAAAGGTTGACAAGAATTGTATATATAAGCAGGAAGAACTGGAAGGAGTACTAAATGAAGGCGAGTCGATAGGGGATATCGGTTATGTCGGAGACAAGGTAAGAGTTATTGTAACTTCCGAGAAAGGTGATGTCAGGTATGTTTCTCTTAACACTGACGGATCTGACGTTCAGTCTGTTGATATAAAACTTGAAAAAGGAAGTTATCCATCATGGTGTGCTTATGATAAAGACGGAAGCCTTTATATGACGTACTATGTATATGATGAAGAAGATCTTCCAATACTTTATGCTGAGGATAATGCATCGGCAGGTGAGGCTTCATCTGCGGCATCAGATGAAGGTGATACTGCCGGAGAAGGGGCTTTGGAAGCGGCTTCAGATGCATCACAAGATAAGGCTGCTACAGAGACAACGGACGCAGAATCATCGGCAAAAAAGGCCTCGACAGAAGAAAAATCCGAGGCGAAAGATGAGGGTGCTGATACTTCAGACGGAGCATCTGATGATTCATTTTATTATCTTGTGAAAATCGATCCTACGGGAAAAGAACTTTTAAAATTTGATCTGTCCAAGGAATTTGCCGATGAAGAGAATTACTGTGGTCAGATGGTCATGACTGATAAATACGGTCTTTTGTTTGAAACTTCCAGAGGAATTGAGAAGTTCGATGATAAGGATGGTTTTAATATCATCATGGCTAAAGAAGAAATGGGCAAGTCAATCGGCTATGTTTCTTCTTTCGGTAAAGGGGCAAATGATCAGCTGTATATTTCTTATTATGATGATCAGAGCGAAGATGATGTGGTTTGTTTGCTTGATCTTGATAAGAAAGAAATCGGGAAAACTGTTTCTGCATTTAACAACGGTGATTATGTTTCTACTTTTTTTGCAGGCGAAGGTTATGATCTCTATGCTTCGGGACGAAGCGGAATATATGGATATGACACCAAGAACGATAAGCTTGTAAAACTCGTTGATTATGCTGATTCAGCAATTGGAATGGGAACTTTTACATCAGTAAACAGAGCAGTGGCTATAAGCGAAAATGAATTTATTGCGGATATTCCGGAAGGTATTGATAGTTCATCGGTTCTTTGCAGACTGGTTAAGGTCAATCCCGAGGATGTTGTTGATAAGATACAGATTACTTTTGGCGGTTTGTATATTGATACTCCTATGATGAACGCCGTTATGAAGTTTAACAGGTCAAGTGATAAGTATACTATAAAAATATTGGATTACGGCGATATGTATCCTGATGATTACGATCAAGCTGTAAAGCAGTTTAATTTGGATATCACATCCGGGAAAACGCCTGATATCATAGATGTTTCATCACTAAATATACCGCTTGAAACTTTGGCAAATAAAGGGATAGTTCTTGATCTGAGTTCGCAGTTTGAGAATGGCGGAGCATTTGGAGACGTGGAATTACTTCCAAATGTTGCCGAGATGATGAAAGTAAACGGTAAGTTTTATTCTGCCATTCCTTATTATACTGTTTCAACTTATGTGATGAGAGCAAGTTTAGCCAATGGTAAAACGTCTTTGACATATGAAGACTGTGACCAACTTATAAAGGACAAGCATACTGATTACAATACCGCTTTTGGCGGATATTCTTACAAAGAATATTTGATCTCTTATGCATGGTTATATAACAGAAATCAGTATGTTGACTGGTTTAATAAGAAATGTAATTTTAACAGCCCTGAGTTTATCGATTTTTTGAATTTTATAAATAGATTTCCTTCTGAAGAAAAAGCAAGTATCGATGAAGAAAATGCAGATTACAATCAGCTTTATGCTCAGGATAAGGCATTGTTCTACAGCGCATTTTTTGCTTCACCGGAAGATTATACGAGAATAAAACAGGTTGATTTTAATGATGATATAGCAATGGTAGGTTTTCCGAATAACAGCGGAAAAAACTTTGCAGCCATTTATCCTATAACTGTTGCTGTAAGCAGCAAAGTAAGCAATTTGGATGGTGCTGCCGAATTTATAAGGAAGCTTTTTGAAATAGGCAATCCCGAAAATAAGGAAAAGTTTATCAGCTATCTGTCTTCAAATAAGAATTATTTTGAAGCTATGCTGCAAGAAGCTTGTGAGGAAAAAGATGAGTCTTCGGAGGATGCTTATTTCCAGGATTATACTTCCGGTAAACAGGTCAAGAAAAAGCCTATGACACAGGAAGAAGCAAAGGAATTTTATGATTATGTACTTTCTATAGATACTATGTATGAGGCAGAGACGGATATTCAAAATATTATAAGTGAGGAGGCTTCGGCATTTTTCAGCGGTCAGAAGACTGCGGAAGAAGTTGCCGAGATCATACAGAACAGAGTTAACGTATATATCAATGAAAACAGCTGATAATTATTGAAATGGAGAAGAGAAAAATGAGAAAAGTTGGGCAGGCAGGTACAGTCATTAGTAGTATTCTTATTTTTGCAATCTGTATAACATCATTAGCGGGATGCGGTAAGAAAAAAAGCGATAATTCTTTAGAGGAAGCAAAGCAGATCGATAAGAACTGTATCTTTAAGCAGGAAGATTTTGAGGGTATTCTTGAACCCGGTGAAAAAGCTGATAATATCGAAATTGTGGGCGATAAAGTAAAAGTTATCACCAGGTCGGAAAAAGGAAAGAACAGATGTATCTCTTTTAACACTGACGGATCTGATGTTCAGTCAATTGATATCAATACAAGAGAAGATGTTTATTTTTCTTCTTGTGCATTTGATAATGACGGAAACATTTACGTGAATACTATTGAAGGAATAGTGGATGACAGATTTGCCGATATGGGCGGCGCTGAGGATGCTGAATCTGAAGCAGATGCTGCTTCTTCAGATGCTTCTGCTTCGGAACAACCGGATGCAGGAGAGGATGCTTCAAAAGAAGCTTCAAAAGATGCTTCAGCAAGCGAAAGCTCAGCTGCAGAAGAGGCAAACGATGGTGATTTAGGAGAGAACGTAGCGGATGAAGGGAAATCTTATCTTGTAAAGCTTGATCCAACCGGAAAAGAGATCTATAAATACGAGCTTTCCAAGGACTTTGAAGGAGAAGATTTCGATGTCAGCGAAATCTTCTGGTCTGCCAAGTATGGACTTGTTTGTTATACGGCAAAGGGCATTCAGGCATATGACGAGCAGAAGGGCTTTGAAATGCTCATAGATAAAAAGCAGATTGGTGATTCGATATATATTTATAACTTTGTCAAACTTTCAGATGATAAGGCAGTCGTAACTTATTATGATGAAGCAAATAATGACGGAGAGACCACTGCGATAATTGATCTTGAGAAGAAGGAAGTTGGAAAGAAACTTGAAGGGCTTAGTGAGAATGCACAGTATAGTTTCTTTGCAGGAACAGATGGCACTTTATATGCTGCAACTGATGTTGGAATCTTTAAATACGATCTTCAGGCATCTAAGCTTGAGAAACTCCTTGATTACAGAGATTCAAATATCGGTTCCGGCGGATGGATGTCATGGATTGCTGCTGTTGCTATAAGCGACAAAGAGTTTATTGCTAGTATTCCGATTGATATAGATAATAATATGGCTCTTGTAAGGCTCACCAAAGTTAATCCCGAAGATATAGCCGATAAGACAATCATTACTATGAGCACTCTTTGGACTGACGAGACTATCGGAAGCGAGATTATGAAATTCAACAGAAATAATGATAAGTATACGATTAAGATTATTGATTACAACGAGCTTTATCCCGATGACTGGGAGGAAGCGCAGAAGCAGTTTAATCTTGATATCACATCAGGAAAAGCAGCCGATATTATCAATATCTCAGGAAACGAGTCATATCTTAAGAAATACGTAGATAAAGGAATTGTACTTGATCTTACATCTGCATTTGAAAATGGTGGCCCTTTGGCTGATATAGAATTCCTTCCGAATATAGATGATATGATGAAGATAGATGGAAAGTATTATTCATTTATTCCTTCATTCACGGTTGAAACTTATGTGGTTAGATCTAAATTTGCCAACGGAAAATCATCTCTTACATATAAGGATTGCGATGAACTTATTAAGAGCAAGGGAACTGATTATGATACAGCATTTGGCTCATTCAATCAAAAGTCGGCTATGGCTTCGTATTATTGGGAATATTACGGCGATAAGTTTATAGATTGGGAAAATAAGAAGTGTGATTTCAACAATCCTGAATTTATTGATCTGTTGAATTTTATAAATAACTTCCCGGACGAGCGTAAAGACTTTGATAGTAATGATTATATAGATCCGGATACTTATTACGCCGATGACAGAGGTCTGTTCTACAACGGATACTTCTATAACATGGACGAATATGCAAGACTTAAGCAGGTGCTGTTTAAGGATGAGATTGAATTTGTAGGAGTTCCGAATAATTTCGGTGAAAATTTATCTTCAATAAACGCTAGAACTTTTGTGGTAAACAGCAAAACAAGCCATCAGGATATTATTTTTGATTTCATCAGGAATCTTTTAGAGGCAGACAGAGGAGCTTGGGGAGGCTTTTCATCAATAAAATCAAAATTTGATTCAGAATTGCAGGAAGCCACAAAAGAAAAAAGTGACGACGATTACGATGCATATGTATATGACAGGGTAGCCGAAAAGGAAGTGAAGCTCAAGCCACTTACACAGGAGGAAGTAAAGAAGTTCAGTGATTTTGTTCTTTCGATAAACTTGCTGTATAGCGGAAATTCGGAAGTTAGCGATATAATATCTGAAGAGTGCTCTGCGTTTTTTAGCGGACAAAAGACAGCGGAGGAAGTTGCAGAGATAATCCAGAACAGAGTTAGTGTCTATATAAACGAGAATAGTTAATATTTTAAGGAGGATGCTGATATTAGGGTATCCTCCTGTATTTTTAGATATAGTTATAAACGGAGAGAAAAAATATGAGGAAAGGTTATTTTGCAAAAAGAGCTTTGAGCGGCATACTTTCAATTGCTCTTTGCATTACTGCTTTTACAGGGTGCGGTAAGAAAAAAGATGATAATCCTGTAGCTAAGGTAAAAGAGCAGTCGAAGGATTATGTTTTTAAACAGGAGAGCATTAAGGGAACTATAGAGAAAGATGAAAGTGTTACCTGTATTGATAAGGTTGGGGACAAGATCAAGGCAGTGATCGGCACAAAAAGCGGAAGTATAAGATGTGTGACATTTAATCCTGACGGATCGGATATACAGTCTTATGTTATCGAAGGAGAAGAATATTACAGCGCTGAGGAATGTGCTTTTGATAATGACGGAAATCTTTATGTGCATCTTTTTACATCCCCAAAAGAAGATGGAAGTTATGAAAACGCGGAAGCAGATAGGACAGAATATCTTGCAAAGTATGACACTTCGGGAAATGAACTTTTCAAAGTTGATGTTTCCAAAGAACTGACAGAGGAAGAATTAGAGAACAATAATTTCTTTATATATGATATGGTCTGGGTCCGGGATAAAGGACTTGTAGTCGGAACTCCCGGAGGAGTTGAGACATATGACGATGCTAACGGATTCAGTATGGTTATACTGGTTGGCGCAGAAGGCTCTTTTGCCCATATAAGTCAGATTGTCAAAGGCTTAGATTCACAGTTATATATTCAATATGACGACGAAAAGTTCAGTACGCTTGATTTTTACAATAAAAAGATTGGTGAACCGATTGAATGTTTTGATCCGACTCAGTTCTATCAGTTTTTTGAAGGCGAAGGACATGATTTATTTGCTGCTACTTCTGAAGGGATTTTTGTATTTGACGGAAAAGAAAAACAGCTTGTTAAAGTTCTTGATTTTAACGATTCACTTATGAGCGGCGGAATATATGATGCGGTTGCGCTTAGCGATACTGAAATAATCGCAGCTATATCGGGAGATACTCCTGATGAATATGGCTTTAATGCCGATATTGTAAGGCTTACAAAAGTAAATCCGGAGGCTGTCGGAGAAAAGATCCAGCTTACGATGGCTTGCTTTGTCGGTGGAAACTATGCTGAAAAAGCGGCTTCAAAGTTTAATAAAGTAAATGATAAGTATAGTATCAAAGTCATAAATTATCCTGAGCTGTATGGCTCTGAGGAAGAGGGAATCAAGCAGTTTAATCTTGAACTTGTATCGGGAGATGCGCCCGATATTATTGATACCTCAGGTCTTAATGTATCAGTTCAGGAATATGTAAATAAGGGGCTTTTGCTTGATTTGACACCTGCTTTTGAAGATGGCGGTGGACTTGGTAATATCGAGTTTCTTCCTAATCTTGCTGAGATGATGAAAGTTAATGGCAAAATATACAGGGCGATTCCGGAGTTCGGTATTAAAACATATATTGTAAGAGAAAGATTTGCGGGTGGAAAAAACTCTTTTACCTATGATGAGTGCGAGGAACTTATAAAGAGTAAAAACCTTGATTATATATCTGCATTCGGCGATGTAAATAAAAATGTAATAATTTCTTATAATTTGCCGTATAATAGAAATAAGTATATAGATTGGCAGAACAAAAAATGTAGCTTTAACAGTCAGGATTTCGTTGAGTTTTTAAATTTTGTAAACAGGTTCAAAGAAAACAACGAGGAAGAAGATTCTGATGGTTTGGATCTTAAGTATGCCGATGACAGGGCGATTTTTTATAATGCTGAGATTTATAACCTTCATGAATATTCAAGGATTAAACAGGCTGTATTTAGTGATGAAATTGCTATGGTGGGATGCCCCAATAAGGACGGCGAGAACCTGGCTGCGATCAATGCATTTGACAGTGTGTCTGTAAGCAGCAGAACAAAATATCCAGAAGCGGCATATGATTTTATCAGATTCCTTTTTGATGATTCTAATGATCTTGGTGGAGTTTTCCCATCGAATAAGGCAGGATTTGAAAAGGCTTTGGAGGAAGCAACCAAAGAAAGTGTCAGCTCGGAGACTTTATTAGTTCCGGGTGGCGGCGGTGAGGTTAAGAGAGAACCGTTATCACAGGAAGAAGCGCAAAAGTTCTATGATTATGTGACTTCGATCAATACCTTGTATGAAGAAGAGGGAGCAATAAGCAATATTATTGTTGAGGAAACATCGGCATTCTTTAGCGGACAGAAAACCGCGGAAGAGGTCGCTGATATTATTCAGAGCAGAGTTAATATCTACATCAATGAGAATAGTTGATGTGTTAAAGATATAAGTGGTTTTAAGGAGAGAATATTATGAGAAAAGAAATTTTATCAAAACGGGTTGCAAGTTGCATTTTTGCTACGGCTTTATGCGTGGTGACATTTGCAGGATGTGGTAAAAAAGAAGTCGGTGCCGAAGTAGACAGCGCCGAAACTTCCGTAGCGCAGGAGACAGTAGCTCAGGAAGAAAACTGCATATTTAATTTGAATAAGCTAAGTGGGATAACAGACGAATCGGAGTTCATTGAATATTTTGATTATGCGGCAGGAAGATGCGTGGTTGTTGCGGTTGGAGACCAGGGAGATCGCAAATACATTTCATTTAATCCTGACGGATCAGATGTTAATTCTTTTAACCTTAGTGTGGGCTCTGTTATATCAAGCTATGCAGTTGATGCTGAAGGCAATTTTTATATGCAATATATAGAATATAATGAAGAAGCTGATACGGAAGCTGATGAAGAAGGTGTTGCCCATGCGGGCGATGACGATGAGAGCGAAGATGCAGCTCCCGAAGACTGGCAGGGAGATGCTGCCGATGCAGAGAGTGCGATGAAGGCAGCAGGCCTTGTGAAGTTTGATGCGACGGGAAAAGAGATTTTCAGAAAAGATCTTATGAGCAATTACAAAGGAGATGGCTCTTTTGTTGTAAACAGTATTGTATGGACTGAGAAGCATGGACTTTTATTTAATACAACCACAGGTATCATGAAGTTTGACGAGAACAGCGGCCTTTCAACGATCATGGAATGTAAGGATTTCGGCGATAAATATGAAGGTTATTGTACTTTGTTTAAGGGCGCGGGAGATAAGCTTTTTGCTTCTGTATATGAAGGTGAAGACGGATATATAACTTATGCTGTTGATCTTGACGGGAAGAAACTCAGCGATCCTCTCGGCATACCAAAAGAGTATTTTTACTTCTTTGCAGGTGAAGGACATGATTTCTATTGTGCTGATGCGGAAGCTGTTTACGGATATGACGGTAGTGCAGACAAATTGGTTAAGGTAATGGATTTTGCACAGTCAAAATTGGAGCCTGATGTAACGGGAATACTTATCAATTATGCGGTTGCTTTGAGTGACAAAGAGATAATTGCGGATGTAACGGTAGACACTGATGCTTTTTCATCCAACATCTGCAAACTTACCAAGGCAGAAGGCTGATAAGTTTTTAGTTTTGTTTGTTTGTGCTTTTAGAATGGAAAGATTATGAGAATAGCTTTTTGGGGAAAAAGAATTTGGAGCTATATCTTGGCAGCAGCTTTTCTTGTTACGGCATTTACTGGATGCAGTTTCAAGAAGGCTGATAATGCCAAGTCTTCGGAGCATGCAAAAAAACAGTATGACAGCTGTGTTTTTTCGCATGCCGAGCTTGAAGGGGTAATAAGGGATATGGAGAGTCTTGAATACCTGGATTATTCGGACGGCAAGTGTATAGCTGTCACGGATCTGGGTGTCGGAAGGCACAGATATATCTCTTTTGTCCCAAACGGCACAGAAGTAAAGTCGTTTGAGATAAGAGCCGGCGCTCCGGGAATGTCGTGTAAATTTGCGACAGATAACGAACAAAATCTTTATATGTATTATGAAACCTACAAGAGTGAATATGAGATTGAAGATTTTGCTTCGCTATTTGAAAACTATTTTGGAGGAGGCGAGGATATTACCGGTGACTTTTCTGTTTTCATTAGCGATGCCGCTGTTGTTAAGTTTGATAATAAGGGAAAAGAGCTATTTGATATTAATCTCACTGACATGGTAACGGGTGAGGGACATTTTGATATCAATAATATTTTCTGGACCAAGAATACGGGACTTATTCTTGATACGACCAAAGGAATCATGAAGTGCGAAAAAAAGAGCGGAGTCAGTGAATATATGGGACTTGATGTGCTCGGTGAATCATATGCTGATTGCGGTTATCTCTTTAGGGGAGCAAAAGGTAAGCTCTTTGTTTCGATTGGTAGTGAGGATGCGGAATACGTTGAATGTTACCGGATTGATTTTGATAATATGACGCTCAGTGATCCGCTTAATGTATTCAATGACAAGGATTACGATTTCTTCAGGGGCGTAGTATATGATTTCTACGCAGCCGACTCAGAAGCGCTTTATGGATATGACGGCGAATCTGGCAAATGCAAAAAGCTTGTGGATTTCGCAGAGTCCGGCCTTGAGCCTTCCTCAAACGGAAGAGTCCTTGAAAAGGCGGTTATTTTGAGCGATAACTATATCGTCGCAGATCTTTCTGACGATGAAGGTTTTAATGCTAATTTGTGTAAGCTTAAGAGGAAAGCGGAATGAATATGATGGACGAACCAAATAAGTTTGCAAGGATAAGGGCATCGGATGCGCATAAATACTGTAGTAATCCGGTATTGCTTTTTGTGGAATTATAAGTATTTCTTAAGAAAATTTAAGAAATATCTACAGCAGTTCTTAAGATTTGTTTGCTATCATTGAATATGTCGACGGTCTTTCAACGGCCATTCTCAAGTCGACATATGGCTGCTTGGCCAAATCTATTTTTTCAGGAGGAGCTGTATGAACAGCAAAACTAATCTATCTAAATTATTTCCAATGATCAAAACAAAGGAACAGATTCTTGAAGAGATCAATTCAAATGTTACTCTTCGCGAAAAATTTGAAACCTGGTCTGAAGATCAAAAGGAGGACTTTCTATCTATATGTACCGGAAGCAAAGGTGTAAAGATGCTCTATGACTGCTATTTCAAAGAAATCCTCAATCCAGAGTACACGCCTGAACGCTTGTCAGCATTATTAAGTATCATTATCGGTAAAAAAGTCACTGTAAAATATCAACTTCCGAATGACAACACACGTATCGGAGATGAACTGTCTCTTGTCATTACCGATATAGTTGTCGAACTCGAGGACGGAACTCTTGCCAATATTGAAGTTCAAAAACTAGGTTACGCTTTCACAGGAGAAAGAGCATCTTGCTATTCAGCTGATTTGTTGCTTCGTCAGTACAAAAGAGTAAGAGATGCTCTTAAAAAAAGTTTTTCTTACAAAAACATTGCTCCGGTATACACTATTGTTTTCCTGGAAAGTAGTCCAAAACCCTTTAAGGATTACAAGGATATCTTTATTCATAAATTCTCAGCTGTATCTGATAGCGGTCTTGAGCTGAATATGCTTCAAAACTATGTATTTATCCCTGTTGATATTTTCCTTGAAAAACTCCATAATAGTGGTATACAAAGCGAATTAGATGCATGGCTTACATTTATTGGATGCGATGAGCCTGAGTTCATTATCAAATTGATTGAAAAGTATCCTTTCTTTAAAGCAATGTATCAGGATTTATATAACATGTGTCTAAACACAGAAAGGATGATGAATATGTTCTCTGAGGAGCTTAAAATTCTTGATCGCAATACAGTTAAATACATGATTGATGAGCTTCAAGAGGAACTTGATGATACCAAGACTCAACTTTCTGACGCACAAAAACAGCTATTTGATGCAAACTCTCAGCTTTTAGCTAAAGAATCCACTATCGCCAAGCTGCAGGAAGAGCTTCAAAAATACCAAAGCAAATAAATTAAATTCAAAAAACAGCAACTGTCTAATTTCTCGTTATTCAGAGAAATTAGCAGTTGCTCTTTTTTATTTAAGCTGCGGAAACATGAATTTTCAGAATTTAAACTTGCACTGACATACACTCATCTTTCCCCAGGTTTCTTCGGGGGTATGCCACTGTCCGGTCCATTCTCCGCCGTAAGATTCACATATGATAGGACATTTTACTTTTGCATCTTCATTATCCCAGATAGGTCCGGCTATTATATCAATAACCAATTCGGATGAGCCTGTTCTTGCGGTATCAAATTCACATCCACACACGCTCATTTCTCCATTCACAACAGTTTTCCACTGTCCGTTCCATGTTCCCAAATGTGCAGCACAGATAATGGGACACTTCTTTTCTGCATCTTGCTGATTCCAAATAGGTCCTGCAGGGACATCAAGCGTAAATTTTGCCATAACTAAATACCTCCTCAATCAAAATTATTATTTTCTCTTCGTGTTCTAACTTATGGTTAGATTATTACAGCATTTTAAATTTACGACATGAAATTTTTGTAACAAGCAAATATCGATGCTGAAAAGTAAAAAATATTGGCTGAAAGTTACAGCCCGGACCCAAAGGTGACTGTTTGGAAATGCGCTGTCTTCGGACGAGCAAGATGATTTTCAAAATTTCTAAAAACGGGATATGCTGACTGTTCTGAACAACGTGAAAGTCAGCATATCCCGTTTTTAGAAATTAATGAAAATCACTGCGCAGACGTACACAGCGCATTTCCAAACAGTCACCTTTGAGTCCGCGCGTCATTAAAGGCACTCATCTATTCTTCGGCGGAATAAACTTCTCGTGCGTCTCACCGCGTTGTACCCACAGCGGCCTGTAACTTAAATCCTTCATCTTTGCGGAATAGTAAAGGCGCTCAATCCAGTACTCCCGGATTGGCATACCCCTGTATAGAAAAGGATAATTCGGCGCAACCGCAGGCAGATCCTCCACAGTCTTGTATCCTTTATTCAGCATATCCGCTATTACATCTTCATATACTTTATCTAGTTTAATATCAGGCATCATAATACTTTTACCTCTCCTTACACCATACCATCATATCACTTTTTCACAGGGATTATTATCTCTACCGTAGTTCCCCTGTTTGGGAATGATTTAACGTGTATTTCGGCATTTTCCATGATGCGAAGACGCTCTTTGACATTCTTTAATCCATGCATTTCCTTTTCATATTCAGCCGCACCTATAACAGATTCGGTTTCAAATCCAACTCCGTTATCTTTTATGACAATCTTGATATATCCGTTGCCATGAAGCGTACTCACCTTTATCTTGCCCCTTTTACCAGGCGCAAGCTCATTTACACCGTGTCTTACCGCATTTTCAACAACAGGCTGTATCGACAATGCAGGAAGCATAAAATCCGTCTCCCTTATATCATATTCAGTATCAAAAGAATTCTCATTTATGATCTTTTCAATCTCAAGATATGCCTTCGTATGCTCAAACTCTCCCTCAAAAGGAACCATCTCCTCTTTACCGGCCAGATTTACATTTCCCTTGAGATAATCAGAAAGATTTGAAACAAGAACTTTCGCTTTTTTCGTATCCCGATTGCATAGCCCCTCCACATAATCCAGTACTTTGTATAAAAACTGCGGCTGGATCTGTGACAACGCGATCTTATTTCGCAAATTCGAAAGCTCCGTATCCTGCGTACGTATCATAACCTCCTGCTTGAGAAGATCCTTGACATTATCACTGATTGCCTGGGCAAACATAATAAGCGTGCTGACAAGACACGCGATATTTGCAAGCGAATAGCCATATATAAATATCTGCACAAAAGCTGTAATCACAGGAATAAAGACAAAACTTAGAACAGCAACAAGCCTGTCTTTATCAATCTCTTTTCTCTTCAAAAAGAGATATACACTACCTATCGCCGCTTCAGACATATTGATCAAAGTCCATAGAGCAAATCCACGTCCTCTTTCATAAAGATTTGTTTCGGGATCTATCTGGTAAATATATCCGTTTCTTTGCGAAAGCATAAGCATAATCTCTGCAAAAATAGCGCAGAAAGTAATCGCATAAAAGATTGTATAGTCTCTTCTTTTTTCATATATGGAAAAAATGACATAAATAGAATAGATAACAGGAAGTATGGCACTTATGACAAACGTAATAAAATTTGCAAAAGAAACCATACCAAAGGCAAATACCCCCGGAACCCCCCTGTAAAACCATGCAAGGGCATCAAAAACAAGCATCACGCCAACCGCGAGCTCAAGAAATGCTAGTGCGCGATACCCTTTTTTGATCACTGTGCGACCTATAAAAAGATAAACAGATGCCAGTAAACAGAACAAAGCGCCCCATGCTTCCAAACCAATAAAGAAAAACTTAGGTTCCATTCACTCATCTCCTCTTAAACGGTTATAATATTATTATAGTCATTTATCTACGAAATATCATCCATATTTTTTCACTCTGTTTTCACTTTTCATTCCTTTGTGATATACTTGCAACAGTGTTTATTATCCACAAAATAAATATTTCAGGAGGAAAAAAATGGCACAGAATCCTATTGTTACGATCACAATGGAAAACGGTGATGTCATAAAGGCAGAACTCTATCCGGAGATTGCCCCAAACACAGTAAACAACTTCATTTCACTTATCAAAAAGAATTTCTATGACGGACTTATCTTCCACAGAGTAATAAGTGGTTTCATGCTTCAGGGCGGAGATCCCGAAGGAAGCGGAATGGGTGGCCCCGGCTACGGAATAAAGGGCGAATTCTCATCAAACGGATTCAAGAACGATTTAAAGCACACAGAAGGGGTACTTTCAATGGCAAGATCCATGATGCCCAATTCTGCAGGCTCACAGTTCTTTATCATGCACAAAACATCTCCTCACCTCGACGGTGATTATGCTGCATTCGGCAAAGTTACAGAAGGTATGGATGTTGTAAATAAGATTGCAGAGACTGAGACTGATTGGAACGATCGTCCCACAACACCTCAGGTAATGAAAACCGTTACGGTTGAGACTTTCGGAGTTGAATATCCCGAACCTGAGAAAACACGCTAAAATATAGCCTGTCAAAAAGCAAAAATTACCCCTGCATACAGCAACCGCTATATGCAGGGTATATTTATATCATATTATCACTCAGAATATTACCACTCAGGCGAGATAGAAATCGCATGATTATATCCATCCGATCCGCAAGCAAGAGTAACAACTACCCTCTTATCCTCTAAAAGGAATGGAATATTGTTATACTGTGTATTTGAATCAAGTCTGATCTCCATTGTCTGTCCGTTAGTTGACAGATACAATGTACCCTCGTTTGTCTTATCCTTAATTCTGCCTGTAACGGTAGCTTTCGAATTCTGATCGAGTGAAACCGTTGGTGATGACTCATAAGATTCGTTTACGATCTTGGAAACATGGTTCCATGCGTCATCTCCTCTGTAGAAGTATACGGTAACCTTATTCTTGGGCATAAGAACTCGTCCCTCTGAAGCATCTGTATTACCGTCAACTATGAATTCCATTCTTCCTTCCGATGTCTTAAGAATAATCTTATTTGTTGTAGTATTTCCTGATATTGTACCAGATACACCGGTGCCGTATTTTGCAACATTTGCACTTGATAAAGCATTAGATGTTCTGTCTGATACTGAAATCGCATGCATATAAGCATCGCTGCCTCTTGCACATACAATCTCAACATTTCTGCCAACCATGATGCACTTTACACCGCTTAAGTCGGTCTCATTATCAAGCTTGATCTCCATTGTTCCGTCATTAACCTTAAGGAAGATCTTCTCTCTGGTTGTTCCCTTTTCAATCTTACCTTTTACTGTTGCCTGTTTTGAAGAATCAACTTCAGCCTTGCCGGGCTTAATTTCACTTTTTATGGAAGTTGCATGCCAGTAACCATCGCTTCCTGTAGAACAGTTAACCGTTACCTTTGTTCCCGGGAAAAAAAATTTAGCCTCACTGTTATCTGTCGAATCATCAATCTTGATTTCCACTGTTCCGCCGGATGTAGAAAGATACATCTTATCTGCCGTGGTCCTATCATCAATCTTGCCTGTAAAGGTCATCTCTGATGCATTTGCAGCCACCGGAAATACAAGCGCTCCGGCCATTACAAATACAAGCGTTGTTATAACACCAACGATAGCCGATATGCTTTTCTTCATATTTTTCTTATCCCCTTTCGCAATACTTTTTCGCACAAAATATTCCAAATTACAGTAACATTATACATCATCTTGTGCATTTATGTATGTTTCTTTTATTAAAAAAGAACATTTTTCCGCTAAAATATGCGAAATCCGACGATTTTGACTTCGAAAAGCCACAATTTACCAGCGTTTTATATTCTGCTGTCCGCTGTTATCTCCCATACTGCCGTCTGAGCCGTCCATTCCGTTCCGGTTTCCGCTTCCGCCCGAGCCTTCGTTGTTTTCACGCGATTTACGCTCTTCTTCGGCTTCCTGCTGTTCCTGCTGCCTTTCTTTCATGGCACCATCTTTGTTTCTCTGAAGCTCATCCTGCTGACGCTTTTCTTTTGCACTATTCTTGCCTTCGCTTCCGGATGACTCATTATTGTCATCCCCTGAAGAATTATCGTCATTCTGCGGCTCCTGCGAAGTTTTTTCGGGATTCTCAAGCTTCTCTATCATCTTATCAATGTCTTCTTTGAGCTTCTGGGCATCGGCGTCCCTGTAATCATCGCCTTCATTTACAGCCCAGCCGTTCTCTAGCAGCACATCCCTTGCCTGATAAAGAATAAAAATAGCCGTATCAATCTTTTCCTGACTTGAAAGATCGGTAAAGTCAATTGTATTGCACATTGCAAGCGCCAGATTTATCCTTATCGAACACTCTTTTTTGTCAGGTGGATACATCTTGAGTGCTTCCTTGTAATATCCAACCGCCTCCGAATACCGAAGATCCTTGTAGGACGCATTTCCCAAATTGTAGTACGGCACATAGCTCTCCGGAAAATTCAGAAACAGAAGTTTCTCCTCCAGTTTCATGTCATACTGATCTTTCTTGTATTTATCCACAAAAGCCATGTTCACAAGGACTCTCGCAACTATCGATGCTCCCGCAATAAACATTACAAGTGAAAAAGCCATTAAAAAGATATATCTAAGAGGTGTTTTTTTCATATCTATAACCTCCCTCTTCTGCTAAATATATATAGTTCCAAAATAAGTATCAGGACAAGCGGTATCGCAAACACGTAGTACACATCTGCATACTTTTCCATACCGTCCTCTTTTTCAGAAACAGTCTTGGATGTTTCCTTAATAACTTCTATTGTCTGATGAAGTCCCTGACTTCCGTCGTTCATGTTGTAATACTCGACACCGAGATTTCCCGCGATGCTCTTTAAATTATCTTCGTTCATATATGATATGGCATCTTTTCTCTCTACCTCATCATATATATACGCATGGTCGATCTTCATCTTGGCACCCTGTGTAGTACCATAACCGAGCACAACACCGGAATCCACATAGTCTTTCAGCGCTTCATATGAAGTAAGCTCGTGTCCGTTTGTGATCTCGCCGTCACTCATAAAGATAACTATACTCTTCCTGTTCTCCTTTCTTGAAGAAGACATAAGAAGCGATTCAAGGTCTTTGTACGGCAAAGACATATCACTGCCGCCTGCATATCCGTATCCGGGAGGCGCCAATGTATCCAAAAGTGTCTTTATATGATCCATATCCTGAGTGCAGGGAGATATAACATGAGACTGATCGTCAAATGTTATTATCGCAAAATTACTTCCCGCAAGATCCTCAACAATCTTTTTTGCATCTTTTTGAACACCTTCTATCCTGGCATCTCCGTTGCCGTAATCCACAGCCCACATGCTTATCGTTGTATCAACGACAAAAATAACATCAAGGTTTCTTGTGGAAAACTCGTATTCCTCATCGATGATCATAGGCCTTAACCCGATCACAAATGCCAGGATATATATGATCCCGAGCCTGAGCACGGTGAATATTTTTTCATTTCTTTTAACGCTCGTTTTGACAATTACCCAGACCGTACCTGCAATAAATATCGCAGCGATCGCAAGAAGGAGCGCTATCGGTAAAATAGGTCTTATAATCATTTTTGCAACACCAATCCGGCCCCGCAGAATATGCTAAGGCCTATAAGCAGCACAATGTAAGCAACCTCAGGAATATCGACATTTTCTCTTGATGATACAACTTTTACCATCATCGCTTCCTGCTTCTGGATATCCTGTACGATCTCCGATACCGGATGCTGGTCAGTTCTTACATAAAACTTTCCGCCGGTATTCTCAACTGCACGCTTAAACTCTGACGAACACAACTTATAGCTGTATTCCTCAGGCAAATAGAATTTATCCTCTGAAGGGAAAATTCCAAATACTGTTGTCTTATTGTTCTTGCATGCCTCAGATGCGTCATCAAGGCTCATTATCTGCGGGTAATACTCATTGAGCTCGTTATCGGTACACATGATTATCACTCGCGTTCTGTCCGCTTCTCCTATATAGGGAAAAGAAAAAAGTGCAGAGCCAAGGCCCTCTCCTATAAGTGATGATCCCTTCGTATCGGCACGATACAAAGTTCCCGCCTCATAATAGGCTAATTTATCATCAAGCTCATAAAAAGCTTCTCTCTCTTCTTCAGTCATTTCCGTAAGATATTCGTACTTATCGTAGAAATCATTGTACATCTGCTTCTGAAGCGCAAAATACTCTTTTAACTCATCAAGCTTTTGTATAACATAATCATAATCATCCGTCAGAGGAACATATGTGACAGATGAAGTATTAAAAATACTTACTCCTATCCTGTCTCCTTCAAGTCCCTTTACAACGCCCTTAAGATACTCTGTAAGCTCAGAGTTGAGGTCATAAAGAGAATAAGAAACATCAAGACAGAGTATGATATCTCTTTTCTTTACTCCGTTAACAACATCCTTCGTCTTATACGGCCTTGATATAAGCACTACAGACGTAAGCATGCACAATATCAGCCCTGCTATCAGGATTGTCCTGACTATGCGATATTGTTTAAAAAGTTCTGTATATAATTCACTGGATCTGATTCTTTGGGTATTCGCAGCACGTAATCCGCCGCTAAATTCGTTCATTCTCTTTTGATTATATTTAAGTAACAAAAAAGATATTCCGGCGATCAAAAGAATTCCCAAAACTATGACCCATTTATACATTATGTCCATGTTCTGATCACTCCCATTGCCGTTTCGCAAGATTCAGAAAGCTCCCTTGATATGGCTCTTCCATCCTCCGCAAATTCCGGAACATAATATTCTTCCATCAACTTGTCCAGATGCCTGATACCAAGTTTTTTGACATCCTTGAGGGTTGCCGTTTCAACATTGATACCTGTTACATCATGTATAAATCCTCTTATCAAAAGACTGAGCCTCTGAAATCCCTCTCTTTGGCTTATCTTATTGTTTTTGTAGTCATTATTGAGTAAGCGGATCTGCGCAATATATTTTTGTTTAATAATATACTGATATCCGCCGTTGATACTAAAGCGCTTGTTGCCATTCGCCGCCCCGGAAGTCTTTTCCCTTTTCTCAAGTCCCAATATCTTGGACAACGCACGAATGAACAACACCAGAAAGACCACAAAAATAACGATTCCGACTAAGAAAACCCAAGGACTATATTCAAATGGTGGTCTTAATGTAACCGTAGTTTCCATGTCTGTGCCTTTCAAATAAAACTATTGTCTTATCGATTATCTCGTCCTTACCGGACAATGAAATAACCGACGTTCTGCTCTGTTTACTATTACTTGCTATACTGCTTGCTGCAGCTTCTCTGTAATCAAGCTCCATCTTGCGAAGCTTTTTGTTGTGAGAAAGAAACCATCTCTCATAGCGGCCAAGATCATTGTCATAGACATTGTCGCCTGTCAGCATGGCATCTTCCACGCACATCGCCATAATGTCATTATTGCACGAAACGGCTTTGAGCGTACTCTCACTCACGGACTGAAGTCCCTCCATATCGGTAATGAGGATAATGATCATCCTCTTATGCACACAGTTAAGGACATTCTTTATACACTGTTCAAAAGAAATCGTGCTGTCCTGTTCGATATATTTTTCATACTCATACATGAGTCTCTCAATATGCTCTGTTCCTGCCTTGAACATACTGATCTCCGAAGTGTCTCCCTTGGGAAAGGCCATCGAAAAATCAGCTCCGTTCTTGTCCGCAAGATATGCAACTGTTCCAAAAGTAAACAGCGCAACTTCTTTTTTGGATTCACCTCTTGGGGTATCTCCTGTCATCTTCCTGCCGCAGTCACACACAAACATTACATTGTGTCTTCTGTCGGTCATATACCTTCTTACCAGAGTCTTCCCCATTCTTGATGATGATTTCCAGTCAATATCGTGAACTTCATCTCCAAGCGCATATTCTTTAAGATCCTCAAATTCCATACTTCTTCCCTTGTGAATGGAATGAAAGTCTCCGTCAAGAATATTCGAGGTTTTCTTGTTTGTATAAAGAGCTACCGCTCTCCTTATTTTTGACAAATACTCATAATCTATATTCATAGCCGCGCTCTCTATTACGGAGTCTTAACGGAGTTTACTATTCCGTCAATTACCGTCTCAACAGTAATATTATCTGCAACAGCCGAATAGTTAAGACCAATTCTGTGTCTTAATACCTGATGTCTTACGACCTTAACATCCTCTGGTGTAACATAGGTTCTGCCCATCATAAGAGCAGCTGCCTTGGCCATCTTAAGAAATGCAATTGAAGCACGGGGGCTTACACCGATCCTTACATACTTGCCAAGATCGAATCCCGGTATCTTGTTTGCTCTTCTGCTGGCAACAACGATACTTGAGATGTACCACTTAACCGCTTCATCAACATATACCTGATCCGCGATATCCTGAACTTTATTGATATCCTGTATTGTAAGAACAGGATCTGTTTTCTCGGAAATTACCCCCGACTCTATTCTCTTTAAAATCTCTACTTCCTCAGCGGCTGTAGGATATGTAATGACCTCTTTTATCAAAAATCTGTCTGTCTGAGCTTCTGAAAGAGGATATGTTCCCTCCTGTTCGATTGGGTTCTGGGTAGCTATAACGATAAAGATATCTTCGGGCATGTTGTAGGTCTTTCCACCGATAGTAACATGCTTCTCCTGCATGGCTTCAAGCATGGCAGACTGAGTCTTGGCACTTGAACGGTTAACCTCGTCGAGAAGGACAAAGTTAGCAAATACAGGTCCCAACATAGTCTCAAACTTACATGTAGCCTGATTGTAGATTTGTGTTCCGATGATATCAGCCGGAAGAAGATCCGGTGTGCACTGGATTCTCGCAAACTTTCCGTCTACGGCATCAGAAATAGCCTTAGCCGCAGTAGTCTTCGCAAGACCGGGAACAGACTCTATAAGAATATGTCCGTCCGCCAGAATAGATGCGATAAGAGAAAACTTAAGTTGTTTCTGTCCGACTACCTTATCGTCAAAGTAATCGGACATCTTTCTGATAACTTCCTGTGAATAAGCAAAATCGCTCTCACTTATATTATTTCCTGTAGAAGGCTCACTTACGAGCTCTTCTGTACTGTAGTTCTGTATATTTTCGTCCATCACTATACTCCCCTTTTATTATTTTATGATTGTTGAAAGATTACGCATTATACCCGCCGCAATGTCAGGTTTGTTCATTGAATAAACATGTATGTGGCTAACCCCGTTAGAAATGAGATCGATTATCTGATCACAGGCATATATTATACCTGCCTCTTTCATTTTCTCCGGATCGTCGGCGAAACGGTCAACCATAATCTTCATTTTCTGAGGAATGGTAGAACCTGAGAGAGAAACACTTCTTGCCACCTGCCTTGCATTGGTTATCGGCATGATTCCCGGAAGAACAGGCACCTCGATGCCCTTCTCCCTTATCCTGTACAGGAACTGATATAATGTTGAATTGTCAAAAAACATCTGCGTCGTAAGAAAATCGCATCCTGCATCCACCTTCTCTTTCAGATGGATTATATCTTCAGACTGTCTCGCACATTCTACATGACCTTCAGGATAACAAGCTCCTCCGATACATATATTTTCATCAAGCGACTTTATATCACTTATGAGCTGTGTTGCGTGATCATAGTCATAGCATATTCTGCCTTCCTTCGGAATGTCCCCCCTAAGTGCCATGATATTCTCGATTCCTTTTTCCTTGTAAACGGAAATCATGGACTTAACATCCTCTTTTGTAGACGATACGCATGTAAGATGCGCCAGCACATTTACACCGTATTTGTCCTGAAGATCGGCTGAAATATTTGCGGTATTCTTACTGGTTCCGCCACCCGCTCCGTAAGTAACACTCATGAAATCAGGCTTAAGTGCGGCAATCTCTGCCGCAGCCCTTTCAACATCAGCATACTTGTCATCCGTCTTGGGCGGAAAAACTTCAAAAGACAATGTCACGTCTTTGTTGTTTAATATGTCGATTATTCTCATATCGTCTCCGATCGGGATCAAACGTTAATCTCAGCTGTGAGACCAAGGTCTCCCTTGTTTGCATCCAATATAGGCTTAACAACCTCAGCAAGGAACTTGTCTACCTGGTGAGCGCTGCATCCTACATACTTAGTGGGATCCATTGAAGCCTGGAGTTCCTCGATAGTAAGCGGGAATGCAGGATCTGCTGCGATAAGATCAAGAAGATTATTGTCTTTTCCTTCAACCTTAACAGTCTTACCTGCTTCCATAGAAAGCTCACGAATCTTCTCATGAAGCTCCTGTCTGTCTCCGCCTGCCTTAACAGCATCCATCATGATATTCTCTGTTGCCATGAAAGGAAGCTCAGACATGAGGCGTTTCTCGATAACCTTAGGATATACTACAAGTCCGTCAACTACATTAATGCACAGATCAAGTATTCCGTCTGTTGCAAGGAATCCCTCGGGAACTGAAATTCTCTTATTTGCAGAATCGTCGAGAGTTCTCTCAAACCACTGTGAAACCTCAGTAATAGCGGGGTTAAGAGTATCAATGATGACATATCTTGCAAGTGAGCAGATTCTTTCACTTCTCATAGGATTTCTCTTGTAAGCCATTGCCGATGAACCGATCTGGCTCTTTTCAAAAGGCTCTTCAACTTCCTTGAGGTGCTGAAGGAGTCTGATATCCTGAGCCATCTTTGTTGCTGATGAAGCAATTCCGGCAAGTACATTGAGCACCTTCATATCAATCTTACGGCTGTATGTCTGACCTGAAACTGCCATGCATCCCTTGAATCCAAGCTTTTCTGCAAGCATGGGATCAAGCTTATCAACCTTAGTGAGGTCTCCGTCAAAAAGCTCAAGGAAAGAAGCCTGTGTTCCTGTTGTTCCCTTTGAACCAAGAAGCTTCATATTATCAAGAACATAGTCAAGGTCTTCAAGATCGATAGTGAAGTCCTGAAGCCAGAGTGTTGCTCTTTTACCTACTGTTGTAGGCTGTGCCGGCTGGAAATGAGTAAAGCCGAGTGTAGGCTGTGCCTTGTATTCTTCCGCGAACTTAGAAAGCTCTGCGATAACATTTATAAGTTTCTTTCTTACAAGCTTAAGTCCCTCTGTCATTATGATAATATCAGTATTATCACCAACATAGCAACTTGTTGCGCCCAGATGGATGATTCCCTTAGCCTTGGGGCACTGCTGACCATATGCATATACATGGCTCATTACATCGTGACGAACTTCTTTTTCTCTTGCCTTGGCAACATCATAATTGATATCATCCTGATGAGCCTTGAGTTCATCAATCTGCTCCTGTGTGATGTTAAGTCCAAGGTCTTTCTCTATCTCGGCAAGTGCGATCCACAGTTTTCTCCATGTCTTGAACTTCATGTCCTGTGAAAAGATATACTGCATTTCTTTACTTGCATAACGCTCCGATAATGGGCTTGTATAACGATCTGTACTCATTTCATTCCTCCTAAAATATGACAATATTACTTCTCAAATTCTCCCCTGATATCTTCAGTGGGCGGATTAACGGGATAAGAACCGGTAAAGCATCCCTTACAGATTCCGAGGTTTCCGCCAACCATCTCTTCAAGTCTCTCTATACCGAGATAAGCAAGTGAATCTGCTCCGATTATCTTACAGATATCGTCGACATTTCTATTATAAGCTATAAGCTGATCTCTTGCAGGAACGTCGGTTCCAAAATAGCAGGGCCACAGGAACGGAGGCGAGCTTACTCTCATATGTACTTCTTTTGCTCCCGCGTCGCGAAGCATTCTTACAATTCGGTCTGAAGTTGTTCCTCTTACGATTGAGTCGTCGATCATGATGATCCTCTTACCCTCAACCGCACTTCCGAGCGCATTGAGCTTGACCTGAACGCTGGATTCTCTGTTCTTCTGCTTGGGTTTGATAAATGTTCTTCCTATATAAGAATTTTTTACGAAAGCCTGTCCGTACGGAATGCCTGACTGCATGGCATATCCGAGTGCCGCAACATTTCCGGACTCCGGAACTCCGACTACAAGATCTGCATCGATAGGTGAGTCCATTGCGAGGAATCTTCCCGCAGCAATTCTGGCATCATACACGCTGATGTTATCGATAGTACTGTCGGGACGGGCAAAATAAATATATTCAAAAATACATCTTGCATGCTGTTCCTTGGGAATACACATGCTCTTGTCGGACTGAATTCCGAATTCCGGAGAAATAGTAACAATCTCGCCGGGTTCAACATCACGGATAAAAGTAGCTCCGACCGTATCAAGTGCACAAGTCTCAGAAGCAAGGATATAGCAGTTCTCTCTTCTTCCTATAACAAGTGGCTTAAATCCATAAGGATCTCTTGCTCCGATAAGTTTTCTGGGTGACATGATAACAAGACTATACGCTCCCTTGATCTTGAGCATAGCCTTTCCGACTGCCTCTTCTACAGACTTTGTTGCAAGTCTCTCTCTGGCAATATGATATGCAATTACTTCCGAGTCGATTGTTGTCTGAAAGATTGCACCCGTATATTCCAGCTCATGACGAAGCTCCGGTGCATTGACAAGGTTACCGTTGTGTGCAAGTGCCAAGGTGCCTTTTACATAGTTTAGAACAAGCGGCTGCGCATTCTCACGCGTACTGCTGCCTGCAGTGGAGTATCTGACGTGGCCTACTCCGATGTCTCCCTTTAAAGTATCCAAAATATCAGGGGTAAAAGCTTCATTTACAAGTCCCATATCCTTATGGCTTGTCACTTTCCCCTTCGGTCCGTTCGTGTCGCTTACGGCAATACCGCAGCTTTCCTGTCCTCTATGCTGAAGCGAAACGAGTCCGTAGTATATAGATCCGGCAACGTCACCGCCGTCAAAATCATACATACCAAAAACACCGCATTCTTCACCAAGACGCTTGTAATTCTCAGTCCTACCTTCGTAATTCATTTGTTCTCCTTGTTTTTAAAGAAAAAATAACCTCAAACACCGAACATTTTAACATTATATCAATCCCGATTCAATCAGAACTTATTAGCCTGTCAGCGGGGGCGAATTACGGCAGTAATGGCGCAATAGCCATATAAGGGCGGTTTTGCAGCGATTGAGTATTTTGGCATTCAAGGTATAAAAAATCACACTTGTCTATTCCTCGCTCCAAACTCGCCCGCGAGCGGGCTCAAACAGGTGGAGCGAAAGCGGAATAGACAAGTGTGATTTTTTATACTCTTGAATGCTGCAAAATACTCAAACACTGCAAAACCGCCCTTATATGGCTATCGCTCTGATTACGGCGAAATTTCGGTGCCGCTTGACAGGGCACCTACCGATTTTTATCATTGATAGCTTTTATTGCACCGCACAGAAGACTTCTTCGCGTTCTGTACGGTGCACAATCATTTAAAAATATCCAAGATAAAGAATCAGTTCCACACCAAAGGTAAGCTCATCCCTATTACCCTTACTCCTGGCCCTGTTTCTCGAAGTGGTTGTAGATGGCGCTGATTCCGAAGCAGAGGATTCCGCTGATGAGGAAGCTGATGGCGCGGCCAATGGTGTTTTCGTAGGTTATGTCAATCATGATGAATTTGACGACGCAGAACATTGACAGGATGAGGCCGTATACTCGGAGTTCTTTGGCACCGAAATTCTTGTTGAAGCCGACGAAGATACACAGTATGGCAAAAGCTAAAGTGACAACGCTGACGATATAGCCGGCGGCGTCGTAGCCGATAAGCGAAAACAGAAGGATGATGCCAAACTTGATTCCGGTGTACAGCTTTTCATTGTTGGTTCCTGCGAAATGTCTGCGAACGTTGACACAGGCAAGTGCTGTCGTGAAGGCAATGTTTATTCCCTGAGGAATTACTCCGTCGATCATAATAATATTATAAAGGCCTATAAGTATTCCCATTGCATTTACGATATCAAGTGCCATCAGAGCCGGCACGTTGTTTTGGCCCCGATCGTCCCTGTAGAACTTCAGCGCTCGCATCAGCATGTTAAAGAGTCCCACGGGGATAACCGCAAACATGATCATGTAATCGTCAGTATCAAAAGCAAATTTTCCTGCAACTGTGCAGAAGAAAATCGCGATACATACCTGAACATAGAAATACCAAATGAATTTGAATTCAATTGACTTGTTAACGACAAAACCTTCCATCGTAAGGATAATGACCGCATAGACAAGTTCCACGGCGCAAAAGATGAGACTTCTTTCTCCAAAAAGTTCAAGCAAGGTCATGAGCGCCGCCAATATTATCGCCTGATTTCTGAACAGAGAATACTCCTTCTTTACGCCATAAACAGCAATCGGAAGAAGTGCAACAAAAAGGGCTCCGGTGTTAAAGAAATCACGGTACATAATGTAGGTACCGATCTCTGCAATCGCAAACCAGCCGATTATCCAAAAATGCTTAAAGAACAATGACGTATCGTCCTCTTTTTCGTTCCGCTGCAAAAAAGCTGCCAATTCTGCAACCGCAGCAATAATAAAGAGCACCGTCAAACTGATCCAATCAGGCATTTCCACACAGTCCGCAAGCAAAAGATATGACATATAAAAAACAATCGCGCTCGCAAATGCAAAATATATTTTATTGGCACTGTTTATAAGTTTCTTTCCAAAAAGCGAAGCTGCAAAATATACTGCGCTTATAACCACAATGAAAATCGCGGAAACAGTGAGTGGAACGCACTTCTCAACATTTTGTCCGATCCTTGCGGCAAAATAAAAAATTATAGCCAGGTTTATGCTGCTCTGTACCAGGCGCTGCATATTATCTTTCCTAAAGTTATACTGGAAGGCTCCTCCCAAGATCAAAAGATAGGCCAAAACAGGTAAAACCAAAGCTCCGTCCTTCAAATTCCATGCAAGAAGCGCGGAAATTATGTAGCCGGCGTTTCCGATAACCTGAAAAAGCTTGCTCTCTTTTTTGCCCATGTACAGAATAATTCCGGCCCAGACAAGTAAGAGTACGTACATAGCAATATCGCCGATAACTTTAAAGTAGATCCTGGTCACAAGTATCGACAGATAAGTGCATCCCAGTCCGCACGCAAGAAGCGCTGTGAAAAAAGTATTCTCCGGGCGCTTTCTATGCTCATAAAATGCAAATCCCGTAAGCGCAATGCTGACTGTGAACATCAGACCAATCTTAACCGCATCATTGAGATACGGAATAATAAGGCTTGCAAAAAGAATAAGTGCTATAAAAATAAGTACGCTTGCAAGCACGCCCATCAAATGCTTACCTATCCACGACTCTGTTGAACTTTTATTTGTATTGATAATATTACGGAACGCAGGCTGCTGCCTCTGCTGAAACGCAGGATTAAATTGCTGTTGCCTCTGCATTTGCTGATTCATGGCCTGTCCGCTGAACTGCCCCTGCATAGGCCGAGCCGGCGCCGCCCCTTGCATGCCACTATATTGTGATTGCATTCCCTGAGGCTGCACACCCGGCTGCATATTCGCCTGCATCTGCGGTTGCTGCATTGGCATCTGTTGCATATTTGCCTGCACCTGTGGCTGCTGTATGAATGGCTGCTGCACATTCGCCTGCACCTGTGGCTGCTGTATCGGGGCCTGCTGCATATTCGGCCTTGCCTGTAGCTGTTGCTGCAATTTTTTCTGCTCTTCTTTTATATCTACAACAGCATGTGTGGCTCTCGACAGGCCAAGCTGGATCTGCCCGACCTGATACTTGATAGACTCAAGCTCTCTCTCCAAATCTTCAATTTGTCCCATACACTTAACTCCTCCGATTTGCCAGTGCTACTGTCACCAAATAACTCTACTTATTTAGTGACAGTAGCACCGATGCAATAAACCGCCTGAAACAGTTATTTCTTCGTTCCAGGCGGTGTAATAATTCTGACATTTCTATTTCTATTTTTATTGCTTATCCGTAATTATATATGAAGCGACCTCAGATGTACAGTTCCGTATAAGTTTTCTTGACCAGGCAACTGCTCCGCACTTTGCACAGCCGTAGTGTCTGTAATTTCTGGTAAATTTGCTGTCGCGCTTTCGGTAGATCGTTGCCCCGCAGCCGCCGCAGGTGAAGACATATTTCACGGCCATCTCTGAAACTTTATGGTTCTCTACGCCTTTTTCACACCCCTCGGTCACTCTCTTAATATTGTAGCCGTAAGTGCGGTTCATCAGCTCTGCATACTGTTTCCACTTGCCTGTATGTCTCATGCATCCCTTACAGGTATGAAGAAGTTCATGGATAATAGTCTCCTTGCAGGCTTTCTCCGAAATTCTGTCATCGACAAGAAGCCTCTCCGCAATCTCAATCTCATAACTTCCGTCCCGCTTTAATCTGCACAATCCCCAACGGGTCTTTGCTCTTTTATTCACAGACCACGAGGCAATCCTGCCAAGTGCTATTCCCAGGCCGGCAACCTCACTAATGCATTGTTCCCTTAAATAATCTAAATCTTTCATAATTAAAAATAAATAACCTTAAATAAAATAGCCTGAATCACTCCTTATCCTCATACTTGGAAACCATATCGAGGATTTCCTGCGCATACTGAGGATACTGCCTTGCCATATCTTCAACTTCATTCTTGGCATTGCCGGCAACGATATCCCTGTTGTACTCCATGCGCTTTCTGAGTGACTGGCGGCGAACATTAAGATTGTGCCTTATTTCTACTTCCTCGTTGTGGCTGACAAGCGCCTCAGCCTGATGTATCCAAATCTCGGGATCGCGCACTCTGTAATGCCTGAGCATATATATAAGATCCTTTTGATTGGAATCAAGAAGCCTTCTGGCATCATCGATCTTCTCGCGCTCTTTGCGCTCTCTGAGGTACTTGTTGTATAGTTCCGTAAGCTCGGATGAGCTCATAACTCTGTATTTCATTCTGAGATAATCAAGAAGATTTGTGTTGTTTACATATCTGACTTTGACCTGATTCTGCAACATGATAAGTCTTGATATCGATTTTTTTACGGACTTTATCTCAACCTGCGCATTGGTGCTCTGAACATAGAGCACAGTTATCGCGATCGCCGCAAGAAGGATCAGGACCATATATCCATAGACAACATTAAGCCCCATTGCAAGCTGAAGTATCAAAAGAAATACGATCATAACCACAAGAACAACGCCCACCGTAACTGTCAGTTTCTTGGCGTTTTCCATGGTCTCAACAAGATCTTCTTCTCTGAAAAGATAAGCCTCATGCTCCGAATCAAGACGCTTAAGATCGTTCTTTATCTTTTTTTGAAAAACTTCGGCATCGAGCAGCTTTTCGGCGCCTTCTCTGGCATTGTCCCTGAGTCTGTCCATACGTTCAAACTCTTCGTCCGTCATCCTGCTCTTTCTCTTGTCAAACTTCTCCTGCAAATCCCTGGATTCGATGATCTTCCTCGCACAATCATCAATCTCTTTTCGCTGTTCGGGCGGAAGCGCATTGATCTCTTCCATATCCCTCAGATGACTTGTGACATCATTGTACTCAAACTCAAGAGAATCCAGCTCTCTTGCCGCTTCCTCCATCTGCTGAAGGCAGCTCCCTATGTATTCTCTTCGCTGAACAGGATCGTCCATATCAAGATCTTTTCTCGTATAGACTATATCACTCCAGTTCTCAAGCTCTGCCTGTTGTTTCTTCCACTCATCATCTGCGGACTTACGAAATATCTTGTCCAAAAAACCCATATCTTACTCCCAACCGGTACATCAGCGCCCGGTCTTTTCCCGGACTGTTTCCCTGTATTTTGCCTTCATATTCTCGGTGAGTTCCCCGATCTTTTCATAGTACTCATGCATCTTGCCTTCAGCCTTATATACGGAAAGCGTACCGATAACATGATTCTCGTCGCCCGCAGCAAAAAGCTCTTCATACTCATTGATCTTCTTTTCAAGTTCCATCGAAACTTCATGCGCCTGCTTGTTCTCTGAAATAAAGGCAACGTACTCCTCATGCGTCATCTTCATTCTAAGCGCCGCAAGATATTGAAAATAAGACTCATCATTCTTTTCATCTTCGTAAGCCTTCAAAAAAAGCTCAGCCGCCCTGTCAAACAAAAAAAGCCTTGCGTACATAACGCCCTCGTTATGCTCTATTCTCGACCTGATGTGCAGGTCGATATCCGGTGTATTTTCCAGCAAGAAATCATATTCCTTAAATGCCATGCTGTACTTCTCGCTCTGCATAAGGAAATCAGCTCTCGCAAGCTTCTTGCTGTAAATATCCATCCCTGCATTATCGCGAAGAATACTCTCCGTCCTCTCGATTTCTTTGCGGGTGTTATATCCGACATAATCAAGGATTGTTCCCGCAAGAGACGCAACAGAGCACTTCTTTGAAGCCATGCCTTTAAGCTCGTCTGCAAGCTTGACAAGTGAGCACTCTTTTCCGATCCATTCAAAAAGATCTTCTCCAAAGCTCTCTTCGTCTATCAAAAATGCATTCTGCACGATGCAATAGCACAGCTCTTCTATACAGTAGACATTTCTACCTATCTTTTCCATATGAAACGGCGTTTGTGCGTATGTGCCTATACAAAGTATCGGTTTATTCATATCTACTGCCTTTCATCAAAGTTCTATAATCTGTTCCCATGATTTACCCGACGACGGGAACAACTCTCCAAATCCCATATCCTGCACTCTCACATCAACTTCGCTGACAGAGTTCATATTCATAAGGATCCTGAGTCTCGTGGTTCCGGGCGGTCTCTTTTCAAGTCCGTCAAGATACAGCTGGACCATCTTGGGCATCTTGCCGGTAAGCGGAGTCACCTGAATATTAAGTATTCCGCTCTGGTCCATGATTATATCCATTCCGGTCTCCGCTTCGTACCAGTTTATTCCCGCATCAAGAAGTGCACAGTATACTTCCGTTCCGCACTTCAAAAGATTTATTCCAAGATTTGACTTAAGCTTGTCCTCGCCGAGGAAAACAAACTTTGTCGGCTTTGTGGGATTTATCCTCTCTCTCGCGGCAATGCTTGCGCCCTTGCTGAACATATTGTTGCCCTGAAAAACTCTTCTTGTCCTGCACAAAAACTCAAGAGATCTCTTTTGCCACTTCTCCCTGAAACCGTCGCCCAAAAGAAATACCGTCGAAATGATCTTTTCACTGCATACCTTCTGCATAACAGTCAGAAACTCATCGTCAAGCCTCTCGCACATCTTGTGATAAGCAGTCCCTTCCTTGGGAAATCCTTCGGCAGAAAACTTAAGATCGTCATAAGTACTTTCTTCTATCGTCGCAACTATGGGCGTCGTGTTGTGATTGAGAGTCATCTCGTACACTCTCAAAGTTTCCATATCAAAGTCACAGGCAAGAACCGAATGATTCATCAGTTCTTCCGGCTGATACAGCATGTAATTGTAGAAGCTCTCCTCATGGCTCTGGTAAAAGATATTCTCAGTCTTAAACTCAAGCGCCGATGTCACCGCGTTAAGAACCTGGATCATCCTGTTGTCCAGAGATCTCGTTGTGAACATGATCGACTCTACATTATCAAGAGACAGCTCCATTGATAACAGCGAGAGGCTTCTTTTTACAAACAAGGTCAAAAGAGCTATCGGATCGTATTCCGCATCTCCGACAACCACAGGTTTGCCTTCTCTTGCCGCACTCACAAGACCGTATACGGGAAGCCCGTCCTGTTCTTCAATATGGCGCACAGCCTCCTTGCCGTAAAACCACTGGTTTACGTCATTTTTTTTGCAAAGAACGGTAGGAATGTTATAAAGTTCGGATCCTGCAAGCACCGATAAAGTTTCAGGCATATCCGCATCGGATGCAAGAAAGCTTATCTGTGAGACCTTTTCTCCCAGATCGTATCCAAGTACAAAGCGTCTTTCTTCAGAATTTCCAAAAAGCATTTTATATCTTCCTCTTACTCGTTACTGTTTTCCTGTATCGGTTTAAAAATACCGTTGCAGACAAAGTTCTTTTTGTGATATTCCGCAAGGAGCTTATCCACTGTATCATAATCCTGCAGTGTCTCTCCTATCATGATATCGTTGATGATACTGTATCTGCTGTTGCTGTCACTTTGATTCTTCGTTATATCACTCTTCTGGATCGTGCCGCTCTCCGTAAGCGCATCCTCAGAATCCTCTTTATCCTCTGTGATATAATACTGAAGCTGTTCCCCGAAAAAGAGAACAAATGCACAGACATATATTCCCTCATACATCTCATGAAGTTCCATGCTGTGATATTCATTGTCTTCTTCACCCGCTAGTCTGTAGTGAATATGACAATGAGTTCCCGGTTCAGTCCTGTATTCAAGCATCGTCTTATCCGCAAAATGCGAAAGTTCGGGAACGATCTCCGAATACTCAAGATAGAACGGGAAATATATATTGTTGACCATGAGGCTCTTTATAAATGCCTCTGCCACTTCTTTGTTTACTGTTTCTTCAGAGCTCTTTTCCGTAGCATAATACCTTAGATATGCCAATTTGCACACATCCTGGATCGGAAGTCCCTGAAGAGAAAGCGCTTCTATTCTCTCAAAGACGTATCTGTCGGTAACACTTCCGTGCACAAAATAGTCATATGCTCCCAGTGACAAAAATGCCATCTCAACATCCGCATTTGCCCCGTTGCGCACATATGATTTGAAGATATCTGTCTTTTCTCCGATATACGATCCGCTGTAAAGCATCTGAAGAAGCATTCTCTCAGAAAGAGAATACGTATCGATTCCAAACGCTTCGGCAGCCTTCCATATATCTCTCATCTCTTTTACAGTACCCGTAAAGTTCTTCTCAAGATATTTAAGAAGCTGCTCGTCATACTTGCCGTTAGAAAAGGCATAGTAAGCAATCTCGATTTCTTTTGCCGAGACACCGAGATCATCCTTATCCAGAAGCCTGTCGCACATCCTGAGTACTATCTTGGCATCAATTCCATATGTTCCGTAAGTACCCATCCACTCAAGAGCATTGTTGCACAAACCTCCCAGAACCATAAGCTCTATGATCTCATTGCGCTCATGCCCCGTCATATCGATTGGATTAATATTTATAAGATATTCCGTAAGCTGCCTTGTAAAATCATTGTCGTAATAAAATCTCACCAGGCTGCTCTGGATCTCATTTCTGTATTCCTTCTTTACGAACTCTGATTCGGCAAGATCTTTGTATCTTCCGACATTCTCCATATCTATGGTATACGCGTTTTTACCCAGATCGCACAGGAAAAGATCAAGATTCTCCCGCCCCTTCTGGATATAAGGAATCGCATATCCAGATAGCTTTCCGGGGATCATCATCTTGATATTTGAATACGGTACACTCACAGCATACCTGTTTTCATCATGATCGACCAAAAGAACCGTATAGTCACTTCCGTAAAGCGGCACGAATGCACGACCTCCGCTCATGGGATATCGCATTTCTTTTTCGCACTTGTCATAAATGACACTTACGCCGCACATCTTCTGATTATCGGTTCTGATCTCCGATGTATAAAGAACCGCAAGCACTTTGGAAGCATTCGAAGCATCCACCATCTGCTTGGTGAGAAGATTCTTGTAGAGATAACCAAGGTCTTTTCCCACACGTCCCTTATCAAGCTGTGCCATTAGATACCTTTCGATCTGAGGCACATAGGTATCATAAAGTTCAGGATATTCCTCGCGTTTCTCATGAATATATCTGTATAGGATCGCATTCTTGTCATACTCAAGAGTACTCTGATACGAGAAATACATAAGAACCATCTTGCTGATCTCGCAAGGAAGCTGTCCATCCTCTTTTACATAAATGGACATCATGTAATACTCATATAGTCTTGTTATCCTTAATTCTCTCTCAACGCCCTTCGCATACCAGTCAAACGCAAATCTGGAGGTTTCTCCTCCTTTTATCAAAAGAGATACGATAGCTTCAAGAACATCATCGCTTCCCTTTATCTTGTAGCAGGCTTTAAGGATTCTAAAGAGCCTCTTGTCGAAGTTTCTGACTCTTGCCGACAGATATACAACCTGATCTATAAGATTGAGGCTGAGTATTTCCTTTTTGGCTCCATATTCAAGAATGCTGAGCTCCTGACTCTCAAGCCTTGCAAGTATGGAAGGAGCTTCGTTCAGGATATTCATTCCCTCCAGATACAATATGGGACTCATACAACCAAGCGCAAGCTGCTCGCCTATCATCATCCACTTTCTCTGACCGCTCATAACATGCTCTTCACTCACGTACTGAAGAAGCCATGCAATGCGCCAGTTATCGGGATTTCTTCTAAAGATTCCCTCAAGTCTCTCGGTGACGTCGTTAATTATCCTGTCCTCTTTGCTGCAAAGGGACGTCAGATACAGATGATAACTGTAAAGTTCATCTCCGGGAGCATCCTCAACCTCTCTTGCAACCTGGTCGAGTATCCACTTTCCTTCATTTACTCTGCCCGCAGTAATATAATACTGAGCGGTGTAGAGCCTGAACTCAATATCTTTATCATCAAGAGCATTCATCTTGGATATGATCTTTCCCGTCTCGGAAACCCACACTCTTGAAGTTATCTTTTTACATCTGAAATTCTCATATGTCTTAACAAGCTGAACCACAAGCTTTTTCTTTTCCTGATAATCAGACGAAGGGTGCTTGCCCGTCAGATTAACGGAAACAGTCACAGGAAGTTCCGCTTTAAAAAATGCATTGTGAAAAACAATCTTGCCAAAATTATTGCCGTTGTGAAGCTTCTCGGGCCTTAACCTGAGTCTTAGATGGCAGCTGCTTCCGGTAAAATCATCCTCTGTTATCTCATACTTATCCAGCATGACAAAATCACATTCAACCAGGATCTTGAGCTTGCTGTAACCCCATCCGTTCCTGGTCAAAAGAATCCCTGTATCATGCGGAAGTCCCGTATAATCAATAACAAGCTCTTTTTGATCCAGCAAAAAACTCATCGGGCGCTTCTTACTAATCGCAATAAGAAATTCCTCGACGTTCTGCTCATTTCCGGGCACACATGAAAGTCCCCTGTAAAGGCTCTCATGCTGCTCATCATTGCCCTTAAATATAGAGATAAAGTTACTTGAATAAAAGAGGTCTATTGCCTCTTCCCAGTCGGTCTTGGCCAAATTGGCAAAATGAAACAGATTCTTGATGTCACCAAGACTTGACGCAATCTGCTCATGTCTTACCGTGACTACGAAAGGAAGAAAGTATTCTCCCTGATTTGACACTATTCTAAAGTTCCCCTGAAGCACATCACCCTGTGCAAGCCCCACGGAACTGAATCTATAAGATACTTCATAAGGAGAACCGGAAAAAGTCTCCGTCAGGATCTCCATCCTGATATCCGTTGAGCTGACTTTACCGGTCACTAATCTGTTCTCAGGTCCGAATATGGTAAAAGAACCTTCGGAAGTCTCACCGGGACTAACCAAAAGTTCAATACGCGGAGTTGAAAAATCTAATTTCTTCTCTGCATACTCATATTTTCCCTGCAAAATTCTCTCAACTATCTCTCTCACGCCGCACCCCATAATACTTTCATACATTTAAGTATACCACGATAATGTACCGAGTTCATTGTTACAATTCGCTTAATTACCTGCCGTAGATAAATTGGGTGACTTTCGGACGCCCGGCCGCAAGGTATATGTTCGGGGAGGCGCTGTGTACGTCTGCGCAGTGATTTTCATGAATTTCTAAAAGCAGGAACCGCCGACTTTCACGTTGTTCAGAGCAGTCGGCGGTTCCTGCTTTTAGAAATTTTGAAAATCATCTTGCTCGTACGAAGACAGCGCCTCCCCGAACATATACCTTTGCGGCCGGGCTGTCTGTGAAAAGGTACTTTCTGATGTACGCTTTTCATAATGTCATACCTCCTTTCTACAGTAACATGCTTTTTTACCGCAAAGAAAAAGACCCTGCATTTCTGCAGAGCCTTTGATGAGTTAAATAGTATTATTAAAAAATGAAAATATGCGTTCTTTGATGGCTTTTCTCTTCGCCCATATTATGTTAATAACTACTATTACGGCAAACATAATATGGACATATTTAATATATATCATATATAAGCCAACAAAATACAGCCCAGTACCATCATTAACTATTATCTTGGGTATAATAAGCAATAAAATATCTAATGCAAAAATTTCAACTATACATATCAAATTATAAAAAAAATCTTCTGCTTTTATAAAATAACGTAATCTAAAGTAGCTTATGACGCATATTATAGGATGAATTATATATGTATCTGCGAATAACTCATATATAATTGTAGCAACAATATAACTTACCATGCTCAACAAAAAACTTACTGCTGTAGTTTTCAATATTTTCATAATCAATAATCTCAATGTGCCTCATATTGTTTTTTGTACCGGTCACTATCACTTGGTTTAAACATTTTTTCATACCAATCACCGCCATCATTTTCCTTACCTTCTCCGACCCCTGCATCTGATTTTATTGCGCTTTTTTTCTTAATATTATAATTATCCGCATAAAATTCATTTTCAGCAGCATATGCATTATGCACAACTTTATCAATAGTAAAGTCTGCTATAAGATAACTACCTTCTATAAGTATTCAAGATATACCTTCTTCAATTCTGTTACAGTATTATTTTCGAAATGTATTAAAAGAACCTCATATCCTTCAAAATCATCATACCTAATCGTATAGCCCCAATAGTAGTTTTTGTTACTAGCATCTCCATCGGGATCATATCCTACACTCATTTCCCCTAATAATTGTTCTATCGCCGAACAATCCATTCCAATAAGAGTGTGATTATTTACCAAATCATCGTACATAGTATAACGATATTCGCCTTTCATATTTTTCCATTCGTTACTATCAAAGGGCACCTGAGATATTTGATGATCTTTTGGATTTAAAAAAGACAAAATTACCAATATAATTACTGCCCAAATGGCTATTATACATATTGCATATGTTTTAATTGCTTTTTGGGAAATCATACTCGACTCCTTCATAAACTGATAATATCCATTGCATGAATACACTTCTTGCTGTATGTATATCTGTTTCATTTGATTTAATGATCCAATCACTACCACGCGTTTTTTCTTCAATTACATTTTTAGTATTAATAACCCCTATTCCAACATCACCATCACCCATGTTTTCAAAAAATTCCGTTGCTCTTACTTTACTATTGCTATTAACATCATCATAATAAGATATCCATGTTCCTAATTTCACATCTCCATCTTCAATCATTCTTTTATATATATTGATAGCATCTATATCAGATTTAAAATCTTCTTCAGAATAATGACCAGAATCAATATCTCCTTTAAAACTAATTTCATACCGCGTCATTGTAGAATTAAATTGAGAATTTGTTGGAGAATTAAACAAATCAACCGCATACCTTACTGGTGATATACTTTTATTTTTATACATATCATCACCGTGTGCAAAAGCTGCTAATTGAACAGTAGTATGTGAAAAGTCATTGATATTTCCATTCATTCTTCTTTCCATAGCAGCGTGTGTCTCCTTAGAAAAAGAAGATTTAGAAATGTCTATTCCACCGTCTATTTTTAATCTTTCATCCGTAAAGTCGCCATGTTGCAAATTTATCAAAACCTGTAAATCCAATATTTCTTGATCAGTCATACCAGCAAATTTTAAATCTAATATTGCACCTCTCAAGGTTTTCTGTCCAGTAGTTGCTCGCCACCTCGTAGCATCGTAAGAAATACATAATGCAGATAATGTGCCATATATATGCTCCATACGTTTATATGGGTCCTTAGTTAATATTAAAGCTGAGTCATCAAGAGCATTAATTGCTTTATTTAATAACTCTGCCTCTTTCTCTGTAAACCCAAATTCATCCATAAGCATTTTTATTTCTGGTGAAACTGCGGGCGAATTTCTGTTATTCGTGGTCTTGGAAACTGTATTTGTACAAGCATTTATTGCAGCAGTACTTAAGGAAACAAGACTCAACGTCTGTTTATTGATATCCACAGCCTGAGTATGTATCATATCAAGTCCTGCAGCTTTATCGGATACTTCTTCTATATGTTCTTGTATAGCATTCCTAATACCGGAATTAAATATCCGAGTATATGCCGTATCATCAAATTCTTCTACTTTCTTAATACAATTATCAAGAAAGCCCCCTGTTCCACAATAGTCATAATATTGCATTATTGTATCCTTGAAATTAATTTCTTCCAAGTCACAACCATACTTACCCAGCCTGCCAACAGCTTCTATTGTCTTTTGCTGAACCTTACAGCCTATATGTTCAAGATAATCATACTGATTCATAAAATGTGTTTTAACTTTACTGACCACATCAGTATTTATTCTTGCATCTGCAGCGGGATCCACTATGGCTTTAAATGTTTCGTCAAGATCAGTATATCTTTTCACCATCTCTTTTGAAAGCTCATATTGCTGTCTGTTAAACTCTTTTTGTTTTAATGTAATGAAAGTTTTAGTACTATCAGCAGCCTGCCCTACAAATGTCTCATTACTTGTATAATCTTCATAACTTCTATGAACATCGCCCAAATGTTCTATGTAATTGTGCGTTGCATGCTCAAAGCACTCAATAAAATCACTTACCTTCTTTGTATCCCAACTTTTCCCCATTTAGTTACACCTCAAATTTTAGTTTCAATATTACTTTCCCTTGCTTTAAGCTCTGCTTCAAGCGCATCTATTTCTGCTTCACATTCTCTTATAAGCTCTTGAAGCTTATCCATCGTCCGATCGATATTTGATAAAAACGTAGATATTTCACTCATTTTTGCCGCTATATTTGAACAGTTCACATTTCTATAATCATCTGAATCCTGTTCAAGTTTCCCCAGCCATTCACTGGAATTTGTCATATCATATGTTTTGTCGGGATTATAAATATCATTTCTCAGTTCACTAAGCTGTTGACTCAAATATTCGTAAACTTCTTGGCAATATTCAAGATCTCGCTCGTAACCTCTTTTTTCTGCTTTCTTTTCTTCTATTCTTGAATGAAGTCCCATTTCTTACCTCCGGCTTTTATCTACGGTGAGTCCTTCACTGAGAATTCTATCTTGTTCAATCATACTGTCACGAATCTTAAGAAGTGCTCTTGGTAAAGAACCGGCCGTTTCATTTTTTATAAACTACTGTAGAATTATAGTAAAGTTCAAGAATCTCATTCATCTCTTTACCGGCACGTGTTTCTTCAAAGGCATCAATTTTACTAAGAGGATCAGTGGACAGAACACACTTAGATGATGCCCCTCCGATTCCATTAACAATATTAGTGAATACACGAGTATCCATATATACATCTTTATTTGCCATTACGATAACCCTCTATAATGCGTTTTAGTTAATAATATAAACATATTTTTAACATATTATCATATATAGCTATACAATTTCAAGCAAAATAAAAGAACCTATCCGTAGATAAGTCCCTTTACAAGCCTTAGTAGCCTCTTCTAAAGTCAAATTTTTGCACCCAAATAAGATTACTCTCGGAATCTCTTAGCCAGTAGCAATGCGGCGCTTCGCGCCCTTGTTAACAAAGAAGTATCGTTACGGCACGTTCGTAAGTTTTTTATTTCGCAATACAAAAAAGAATAAGAAAGAAGTGTAACTCATAACCTTCGCCGGTTCCGCCAAAAAGCGGGGCGCCGGGGACTTATGTTTTTGAGCATTTCACGGGAGGCCACATTTTCGCAGGGTTCCGACCGTTTTTCCTGCGCATGTTGTAACGTTGTTTGAGCAACCCGACGCCTTTATAAGAATTGTAATAGCCCGCCTAAGCGGGCGTATAAAAATAAGCAAAGCCAGCTCTGCAAACTTTAAAGCTTGCTAGAGTGGCTTTGCTTATTTTTATAGCTACGAAGTAGCGTATTACAATTCTTATAAAGGCGTCGGGTTGCGAGTTTAGTTACAACATGCGCCATAAAAGAAAAACGGTCGGAACCCTGCGAAAATGTGAGCCGGAGTGATTGTGAAAAAACATAAGTCCCCGGCGCCCCGCTTTTTGGCGGAAACGATGACACAACCTTTACTCAGTGCGAAGTGCATCGATAGGGTTCAGCTTGGCTGCGCGTCTTGCGGGATAGATGCCAAAGAACAGGCCTATTCCGGTTGAGATGGCAACGACACCTGCTATAAGAAGAGGATTGACTACAAAGCCGAATCCGGCAACCATGCAGGCAATTTTGGCAAATAAAAGACCTAAGATTATGCCGATGATTCCACCGATGGATGTAAGGATTGCTGCCTCGGCAAGGAACTGCGTGAGGATTGAAGATGTCCTTGCACCAAGGGATTTCCTTATTCCGATTTCTCTCGTTCTCTCGGTAACAGATACCGTCATGATATTCATAACACCTATACCTCCGACCAAAAGAGAGATACTCGCTATAAGACTTACTACTGATGTTATTACATCAAGGATAGTCTCCTCTACGGTGCTCATTCCTTCCGTCGATTTAACTTTAATCGCACTTTCGCCTCTAAGCCCCATGACATTCTCTACAACACTCTTTATCTTGGCTTGGGCTTCATCTTTATTGTCTTTGTGCACATATGCAGATGCCGAAGTAAACATGTTATTTACGTCCTTGTCGCACATATCAGGGACAACAGTATATGGTATATCAGGCATAAATACCGGATCGTTTCCATACTGACCTGCATACCCCTTATCCATCGAAGTATCCTCTCTGATACCGACTACGGTGAATTCCTTCGTCTTTTCACCGACAGTGGCTTCAAACGTTTCTCCGACAGCCTCTTCATACCCAAACAATGCAGTTGCAGCCCCTTGGCTTATAACGCACACATAATTACATTCATCAACATCATCGCGGGTAAAATAGCGCCCGTGCACAATCTTATTTCCGGTGGTAAAACGCTTCACATCACTTACTCCGGTGAAAAACAGAGTGTAAGAATCTTTTTTCCCGTCAGCCGTTCCAACCATATTTATACTCGGCCCAAAACCATAGATAGAACTCATGCTGCGCTCGACAGCGGCCATATTTTCCGGCGTAAAGCACTTATCGGTCTTGCTCTCATCAATAGATACATCTATCGTCAAAACATCCATGTCTTCAAACTGCCCGTTGGCGGTAGCCTTAAGACCGTCTCCGATAACGAGGATCGTAAGTACCGACGCTATACCTATTATGATTCCAAGCATCGTAAGAAGCGATCTTCCCTTATTATTTCGTATGCTTGCAATCGCACTTTTTAAATATTCTCCTGCTTTTCCCATATTTTCACACTCTCAATGCATCAATCGGTTTCATTTTTGCAGCCTTTCTTGCAGGATAAAGACCGAAGACAAGGCCTACCATTATTGAAAATAATGCTGCTCCCACTATCGCTGTAGGTGGAATGAAAAGCGGCATATTGATCATCTTGCACATCACTCTTGCAAGAACTATTCCAAGTATAATTCCAAGTACTCCGCCCGAAAGCGTAAGGATTGCCGCCTCAGACAAAAACTGCATGGTTATCGCTCCCGTTCTTGCACCGATGGATTTTCTTATTCCTATTTCCCTTGTTCTCTCCGTTACAGACACGAGCATGATATTCATAATGCCAATTCCACCAACGAGAAGCGATATAAATGCAACAAGGATAAGGAATGTACTTGCTTTGCTCATAATCGTATCAATTGAATCCGACATGTCCGCCATGCTGTAAGAAGTAATTGCATTTGCTCCTCTAAGCCCATGCGCATTTGTAAGTATGACCTGTGCCTCATCACATCTTTGCTGTAAGACATCCTGATCGGTGAAAAGATACAGCTGAGACCATTTACCTATATCGTACCCGTAATCTGAAGCAAACGATGTATACGGAACCTCAATCGTAGCTGAATAGTCCATATCCTGTGTAAGGAAATCATACATCTCATTTGTATTATCTCTGATGCCAACAACGGTATAATTAGCTGATTTTCCGTCTATTAATATTTCTATCTCTTTTCCCAGACATTCATCGGTTCCAAAGAGCTTTTTTGCATCATTTTGCAGCATAACGCATACTCTCTGAGCTGATTCCACCTGCTGCTGAGTGAAATAACTTCCCTTGATAATTTTATTTGGATATTGATATTCAATCACTTCCGTTCCGCTCTCTACAGAAGCAAGGAACGTTCCTCTGGGTCCCTTAACCTTTCCTCCAACGAAATAATCCGGCGATGCACCTTTTATATCAGGTAACTCTTCCTTTAGCAGAGAAATATCATCCTGGGTAAAAAAGTCGGTAGTCTTCGACGTATCGATGCTGATCACACCGAAATTACCGTATATTCCGTTGATCTGATCCTTAACGTACTGTTTCATTCCGTTACCGAGAGCAACCACCGCAATAACGGCCGCTATACCTATGACAATACCAAGCATTGTCATAAGCGTCCTGTAGCCGTTATGCTTCATCTGTTTTATTGCGCTCTTTATATACTCGCCTAATTTACTCATCTTTCACTTCCATAGTAGCTACCGGCATTCCGTCAGTAAGCGTATCAAGATTAGTTGTTATTACCTTATCGTTTTCTGAAAGTCCTTCTACAATCTGAGCATCTGTACTTGTAGAGATACCGATCTTAACTGCTTTTCTTACAGCAGTACCGTTCTCAAGCACAAATACATAGTCGCCCTCTGCATCTGTCTGCACATACTCATAAGGAAGTACGATCGTATTGTCAGCCTTCTCGGCATGAATCTTGTTGTTTGCCTCTACTCCAAGGATTATCTCATTGTCAGGGTTTGTAACTTTGATCTTGGTATCTACGACAGCTACTCCGTTGGCATTCTTTGTAGCAGAACCGGAAATCTGTGTAACTTCACCTGTATAAGCCTTGCCGTTGATCGTAATATCAACTTTCTGTCCTACTGAGATCTTGGGAAGATCTGTCTTTGAAACCTGAACGCTCACCTGAACATCGTCAAGGTTTGCAAGCGTTACCATCTTTGTTCCGCTTGCAACTGTAGCACCTTCAACTACATCAACTTCTGTAACTACACCGTTAAAGTCAGCTTTTACACCTTCTTTTGCCGCCTTAATCTTTTCAATGGTATTTCCCTGAGTAAGCTGTGTTGAATCAAGTGTTGCCTTTGTAGACTGAACCTGTCCGCCGTTTGTCTGAGAAGCCTTTGCTGTTGTAAGATGAGACTGCTCTTCCTTAAGATGTGTTATCTGATCGTTCCATCCTTTTATCTCAGGATCGTGAGCGATAGCATAATTTACATCCGCGATTGCTTCATTCAAAGCAAGTGCAGTCTGCTCGTCATTTTCTCTTCTATCGTTATAATCATAATCATCTTTCGTACCGTCAAGCACACCGTCCTGGTCAAGGTCAAGCTTTGTCTTGTTTAGATCTGAAAGAGTCTTTTCCATACGGTTTGTCTTCTCTGTGATCTTATCATTCAAAGCATTGATCTCAGCTGTAATAGCATCGATTCTATCGTTGATCTGCTGAGCGTTCATTCCCTCAGCATACTTTCTGTCTGCAGCTGCAGTCTCAGGGAAAAGAGCACTGTAACTTCCCTTAGCCTGTTTGATTGCAAGCTGTGCCTGCTGCTCTGCAAGATTGAGCTCTTTTTCATTGTATGTATAGAGCACATCTCCGTTAGCAACCTTATCGCCAACCTTGACATTAATCTTGTCGATAGGAGCCGCAACATCTGCAAAATAACTCTTTGTCTCAGCACTTTCAACGGTTCCCGACACGGAAAGAACATTTTCAATGCTTCCCTTTGCAACATCAACAGTTTCAACCATAGTTACAGCATTCTTTGAAGCTGTGATTCCTTTTACGATAAAGAAGATGAGAAGAAGCGCTACTATGCCGAGTACTATCCATTTTTTCTTTATCTTTTTCTTGGGCTTCTTTGTTTCTTCTACATCAAAATCATCATCTTCGTCGTAAATCTCAACAGAACTTCCTGTTGTTTCTTTTATCTCATTCTTTTCTTCTGCGATGGGAACCTTTTTTTCTTCTTTGGTCTCCAAATCTTTCTTTAAATCTTTATTGTCTGCCATTTTCTTACTCCCCTTAATCTTCTTTGTAATCAGGATTTATAATATCACTCTTGATCTTTCCATCAGAGATTGTGATGATTCTTTTTGCCTGTTCGGCAATACCGGGGTCATGGGTGATGATGATGACCGTTCTGCCCTCGGCGTATAGTCTCTTTATTATCTTCATTATTTCCTTGCTTGAAGCCGAATCAAGGTTACCTGTAGGCTCGTCCGCAAGAAGTATCGGAGGTGCCTGCGCTATGGCCCTTGCAATCGCAACTCTCTGCTGCTGACCGCCCGACATCTCATTCGGTCTGTGCGTCTTTCTCTTCTCAAGTCCTACGCTGTTAAGCGCGGCATCCGCAAGTCTTTCACGTTCTTTTTTGCCCACTCCCCTGTAGATAAGAGGAAGTTCTACATTTTCTTTGGCTGTAAGCGACTGTATCAGATTAAATCCCTGAAAGATGAATCCGATCTCTCTGTTTCTGATATCCGATTGTTCATCATCCGTCATATGTGATACATCATGTCCATGAAGGAAATATTTACCACTCGTGGGAGTATCGAGACATCCAAGCATATTCATAAGTGTTGACTTACCTGAACCCGACTGTCCGATTATCGCAACAAGTTCACCTTCACCAATAGTCAGATTTATGTGATCAAGCGCTCTGACCTCATTTTCTCCGGGATTGTATATCTTGCATACATCCTTGATCTCAACAAGTTTTTTCATAAAAGATCTGTCCTCATTTTGTGTTCAATATTTAATATCCAATATACTTTGACTGTCGTAGTACAACGTACTATGTCTGCCGAAGTATGTCAAGTAGATTTACGAAAAAAAGAGCTTATCTTACTAAATTGTAAGATAAGCCCAATATATAGCCATCTAAATAATGGCTTTTAGCTCATCCTTTTACCGCTCCGGCCGTCATTCCCGAGATAAAATACCTGTTAAATATTATATATATTATCATCATAGGAACAAGCGAAATTGCGGTTCCTGCCAGCATTAAATTCCAAGACGACGCTGCATCTCCCGAAGATTTCAAATGCATGATTCCGACAACAAGCGGCATTCGCCTTGTATCCGTCATTGTAAATACCATAGGTAGCATATAATCATTCCATGCACTTCTAAATGCCAGTATCCCAACCGTCGCTATAAGCGGCTTGCAAAGCGGAAAAATTATCCTGTGGTATATCCCGCAGAATGAACATCCGTCTATCTTGGCTGCCTCATCTATCTCGCTCGGAATCGAGCTTATATACCCTCTTGCGATAAACAGATTTGTGACATTCATCCCAAACACGCGGATTATAATGACGCCCCAGAGCGACTTGTTAAGATGAAATGCTTTCATGATCATAAGAAGCGGATAAAGAGTCAGCGTACCGAGTGAAACAAACATCGATGAGATCATGAAATAGAAAATGATCTCTTTTCCCTTAAACGTTGCCCTTGCAAATACATAACCGCATATCGTACTTGAAAATATCGCACCGACAACACAGAAAAAAGACAGAAACATACTGTTTGTCGTATACGTCCTAAAATCGGCAAGCTTCCATGCCTTTACATAGTTATCCAAAACAAACTGCTTCGGGATAAGCATATTACCTGTTGTCAGAATATCCATATTGCTCTTAAACGATGACATAAACGTATAGAATACGGGAAAAAAACTAATTATAAAAAACAAAAACAAAATAAGATATATTATGACTACTCCCCAAATTTTCTTAATGCGCGCCATGATGTTTTCTCCTTTTTGGGAAACGCCTTTTTTGATCAATATTCTTTTATACAAGATTTTTTAATCTCTTTGTGGTCTTTAGATAGATAACCGTGACCAGGCAGAGAAATACAGCTGTTACAAGCGACATCGAAGATGCATAGCCGACTTCGATATTCCTTCCCGACTTTCCGAAAAATGACTTATAGATATAAGTCATTACCACTTCCGTCGTTCCTCCGGGCTGGCCGTTTGTACATGATATTACAAGATCGCATATTTTCAGGCTTCCGACGATCGCAACCAAAAGAATCGACTGGAAAACCGGCGCGATCATAGGAAATATCACGTAAAAGAATCCCTTTATTCCGGTAGCTCCGTCAATACTCGCACAATCATATAGCTCCTGCGGAATACTCTGAAGCGCCATCAGGAAAAAGATCATGTTTATTCCGTAGTTCTGCCATACAGAAGCTATTCCCAAAATAAACATCGCCTTCCATTTAGTCCCGAACCAGTTGATAGGTTTTGCGATCACTCCCACGCTTTGCAACATTCCATTTATCATCCCGTTATGAGAAGCAAACAAAAGTGAGAATATAAGCCCTATTATTACAGCAGAAATCACTGCCGGCAAAAAGAATGCAACTCTGAAAAAGTTCATCCCACGCGTTTTCCTGTTAAGAAGCACCGCAAGCGCAAGTGCGAGCGGAATCTCAACAGCAAGTTTGCCCGCTGCAAGCAAAAAAGCATTTATAAGAGACTGCCAGAAATCGGGATCTCTTTTTACGATCCTGACAAAATTAGCAATTCCGGTAATCTTACATGCGCCAAAACCGCCGTAATCCGTAAATGCATATCTCATAATATAGACAATGGGAACATAACTAAATAATATAAATCCGATAAAAAACGGCGCTATCATGAGAATCGCCTGTGCATTATCGCCTGTCATATGCTTCCGCAGTACTTTATCCCCTTTTGCCATCATATTCTTAATCTCTTTCAACCTTGTATCCCGAAGGCGCCACATACTCATTCAAAGTTGCATCGTCAAGCGCAGACAGACCGGCATTAAGTCGTGCGTCCAAGTCATGAAGTACGGTAGCCGCATCTTCCGAATATCCTCCGGATAAAAGCTTGGCAAGAGTCTCCCTAGCGGAAAGGCCTTCATAAGATATTACGCCTTTGGGATCGGCCATTCGTACAATGAACTGACCGTCCTTGAAAGTTGCAAACTCTTCCCAGCCCTTTACTTCCGAATCCGATGCAAGATCAAGAACCTCTTTTCTGTAAGGAAGATACATTCCCTGCTCATACATATCAACCAGATTCGCGTCAGAATAGAACCACTCAAGAACGCGTGCAATCTTCGATGTATCTTTGGCTTCCAAAGATTTCTTTGCAACTGCCAGAAGATCTACCGGCGTTACCATCTCTTTATAATCATATCCGGAACCGTCTATTGACGGAGGATCGCAGACAACCCAGTTACATGTTGCAGGAAACTGATCCGTATATACGGCAACATCAAAACTTGCAGCCATAACTATACCGACTTTTCCTGCCGCAAACTGTGCTCTTGCGGTATCGGCATCCATATTTTCATATCCCGGAAAAACGCTTCCGTCCTCGATCATCCCCATAATATTTTGGATAATCGGAAGTCCGTCCGAATATCTGTAAGTTCCGCTTACAGCGTCATAGCCGTAATGTCCCAAAGAAGCTGAAGCCACACTGTAAATATAATGATCCAGAGTCCATCCGCTCTGAAGTGCCAGGAAATAGCCATACGCATTTCCGTTTGATGCTTCAGTTATCTTCTTTGCATCTTCGCGGACCTCATTCCATGTCTTTGGAGCCACCTTTATGCCCGCTCCGTCAAAAAGATCCTTGTTAACGATCATCTTATAAGACTGAAGGCTGTAAGGTAATGTATAAACTTTATCATCAAAAATCTGATCTCCGACAAGAAGTTCGTCTTTATCATAGAGAGAAAGCAGCGAGTCACTGCCCTCAAGATCCGATATGGGAACCGCATATCCTGCGCTCACATATTTAGCGAAAGTATTGGATGAAGGTCTGAAAAGATCCGGACCGTCATTTGCCATAAGTGCAACATTTATTACATCTGCGTAATCCGATCCGTACACTGTGTACTCAATCTTTATACCTTCCTGTTTACCGATGGTATTGTTGAATTCCTCAACCTGCGCATCTCTGATAGATTGCTCATGTGCGTTGTCGCTCCACACCGTTACGACCTGCACATCATCTCCGGCATCTTCACCGGAATCCCCTGAAAAACCCTTTCCTATAGAAGTACTTGCATCTCCACATCCAACCACTGCCCCCGCAGTCATCATCAGTGTGAGCAACAGAACCACTGCTTTTTTCTTCATACTTTCCTCTCCTCCCGTGTTGAAGCATGACTAATAAAAAAAGTAATTTTCCCACCAACTATATATATCGTTTTTCAAAATACCAATACCATTATATTCCGTTTTCACGCTTATGAATAGCCGCTTTACGCCAAAAAGCGGACTTATATCGCAAAGTCCGCTTTTTAATATCGCTGAAACACTGAATAATTCAGCATTTCCATAATTATGTTTTTTAAAAACCTTTTATTCTAAGGTCGTTTACGAGATTTACATAGAATTCCCTGACATCAAAATCCTTAATATTCTCACGATTAAGATCTATCATATCACCGTGAGATATTCCTCTTTTTCCGTGAGGCTCAAGCATCTTGAAATCACTTCCCCAAGGGAATGACTTTTCTCCCACAAGTCCATCATTCCTTCCGTCAAAATATTTAACCAGAAGATATGACATATTAAGCGGAAATCTTCCCGCAAGAGGTCTTGTCTGTATTGAACCAACGGACTGATAGTAAACTTCTTCCCTGTCGAGGACTTCCTCGTTGCGCTTCTCACATGCTTTATGAGTAAGATCTGTGACAGCGCCGATGAAATCGGGATTCACATCGCCGAATGTGGCAGCACCCGCATTGTAAGCCCTTGCAACAGTAAGCTGCTGTTTCTCGGGAATCTTCTCCAGAAGATAATCGGCAAATTCGCATCCTCTGTGAGGCGTATTGATCGTTGTAAGTGATGCCACATCTTCGTATGCTCCGCACTTTGATATGGCATATCTCATATCAAGACCGCCCTTTGAATGCGCGATTACATTTACCTTCTCGCATCCTGTCTGCGCCTTAATCTCTTTGATTCTCCTTGCAAGCTCTTCACCGCTTTTTTCGACAGTAGCGGCACTGTTATGCTCGCCGTAGAATATTGTCGCACCGTTATCTATAAGTTCCTGCGGCACTCTTCCCCAGTAATTAAGATGTTCAAAATCTCTGAAGAACACGCCGTGAACCATCAGGATCGGATACTTGGTCTTGCATATCTTGTCATTTTTTCTCTCAAGATTAAGCTTGAACTTCTTTGATTCAAATTTAATCTCATCATCGGCAGTCTTTATGATCTTACCGAGCATGATCAGATTAAGTATCGGAACCATACCAAAAAAGATACCGAGTGCTCTCCATTTGACACCAAGCTGTTTGCAGTTAATATAGACCAGAATTATTCCGGTCCAGAAAAGTATGGACTCAACGATGACGATAAGGAGTACCCTTACAACAAACATCGCAGAATTCTCACGAAAACCACTAAAGCCAAACGGACTTTGAAAAAGATCCCTGATATAGTAACAAGCAAAAGCAAACGTACTGATCAGAAATATTTTCAGAAGAATGTTACCTATCCTGCAGTTGCGAATTCTTTTCATATGTAATCCCCATTACAACCCCGTATTCTTGGAATAAAGATCCGGGAATACGGCAAAACTTAAACCACCAACCTTATCATTTAGCAAGGATCATCATGATCTCATTGCTTCTTTCGATGAACCTGGACATTGCATCCGCATCAAGAGGTGCATTCTGGATCCTTGCAAGATCATAGAGCTGTTCACAGATCATCGATGTATTCTTTTCATCATTGTTCTCCATGACATACTGTACAAGAGGATGATTGGCATTAAGTATAAGTGTCTGACCTTCTGTACCAAAGTCACCCATAGACATTCCGTTGAGTGCATACATCTTCATCATATCGGCCATACGTCTTGATTCCTCAGAAACAGTAAGCATTGAAGATACTTTCTTATCCTTGAGCTTTTCGAGCTTAACAACGAGCTTGTCATTCTTAAGAGCCTTCTTGAGCTTCTCGGAAATCTCTTTTTCCTTCTCTTCAAGCTCTTTTGCAGCTTTCTTTGATGTCTTACTCTTAAATGTATCTGTAAGATCGGCATCGATTCTCTTAAAGCTGATTCCCTCATTCTTGCTCTCAAGCTGCTGCATGAAAGGAGTATCGATGTTGTGCTTCATTACGAAAGCTTCCA